>Ga0080006_1191355_pt1 | contig 207006 bp, 174 predicted proteins | sample RS3BMetagenome_FD_69209 | JGI IMG/M metagenome (GOLD analysis project Ga0080006, IMG submission 69209) | Ferric oxide microbial mat and aquatic microbial communities from Rainbow Spring, Yellowstone National Park, USA - RS3B (SPADES... ...
TGAAGGCCTTGGCGTCGTGGGTGTTGCCGGCGAACACCTCGTGGCCGATCGGCACGCCGTCGCGGGTGACGAGGATCCCAACCGAGACGATCTTGCGGTCGTAGCGCTTGTCCTTGGACTTACCGTACTGGGCGAGCGAGGCGTGGTCCCCGCCGTGGACGTAGGTGTTGGTCGTGTCCACGAGGACCAGGTCGACGGACGGGTTCCAGATCGTGCGCACCCTTGCCCACTGGGTCCGCTCGATGCGGGCGATGTTGCGCTCGACAAGGTCAAGGGCCCGGTACAGGTGGTGCAGAGAGATGTCTTTGAGGTCGGGAGCGTAGACGCGGTCGAGCCAGTTGCGGAAGGTAGCGCGCTTGGATGAGGGGTGGAGGAACCTCGCGGCGACCATGGCAAAGGCGGCGCGCTCGAGGGGGGCGGTGACCTCGCGCTCCTGGGCCGCCTTGCGAAGGAGCGGGCCGATGCCAAGGTCCTCCCACAGGCGCTGGAGGATGGGCATCGGCCCGTAGTGCAGGGCGGCGTTGAGGCCCTGCTTGTCGTCCTGGGTGTCGATCACCATGACGGTGCCGGCGACAGGATCGAGCGCGCGAATCATGGCGTCGACGCGGGCGGGGTCCACGAGATCCTTGCGACCGAGGTTGAGGATGACGCGCTGGCGGACGTGGCCACCCTCGCGAAAGTTCTCGCAGAGGGTGAGGTACTCGTAGACCTTGTCGCCGCGGGCGACCTTCTTCGTACGAAGGAACATTGCACCACGACTGTACCAAACCGAACCATCGTATCAAGCCATTGGTTCTTCCATGTTGTCACTACGTCACTCTGGCGCGATACCCCATTTTGGGCCTCAAAACCGCGCCGTTGACGCGGTCACCAGGCCGCACCTGTCAAACCCCAGTCAGGGCCAGCAGAACCACGCGAAACGCCTGCCAGTAGGTCAGGCGCGGCCATGCGAACAGGTTGGGGAGGGTCAGGTTCCACAGCCAGGCGACCAGGGCCGGTCCGACAAAGATGCGGAAGGCCGGCAGGACCAGGATGCCTAGTCTGACGGCGCTGGCCAGCACCAGCGGCGAGACCAGGCTCGGGGTCCGGCCTGCATTGCGCACCGGGATCCTGCCCGCATGCCGGGGCCGGGCGGCCTGACGGACGCGTGGCGGGAACCGGATGGGCCGGCGGATCGGGGGCACGGCGCGGCCTCCGTGCACCGTCCACGTCCCAAGCAGTGGTTTGCCGCCTGGAAGGCCATCCCTGGTCGTGCCGCGAAGGCTTTCGCGCCTCCGGGCGACGAACGACCGGAGACCGAGCGTTGGCACGCGCCCGTTGCCGGCGTCGGGCCGGCAGACGGCAACGGGAGGTGGGGGCATGGCGATGGGGGATACCGGACAGCGCGCCCCGCAGCGCCCCAATGGCCGCACGTACCGGATCCTGGCGACCGTGCCCGGGCGGGTTCGGGGCGACGGGGCGGGTAGCGGCCGGTTGCCGGTCCGTGGCGCCCGGGAGTCCGGGGTCACGGGCCTCCCGCGGCGGGCGCGAGGCGGGGCCGCATGAGCGCAGCCGAACTCGTCCTTCTGGTCGTTGTGCTGGCCTTTGCCTGGAGCATCGGTGCGCACTACACGGGCGCCTGCATGGGGATGCCGTACGGCTCCGGCTCCATCCGCCTGTGGCCCGCGCTGGCGACGATGGCCGTCCTGGCCCTGGCGGGTGCGGCGCTTGCCAGCCACCGTGTGGAGCTGACGGTCGGGCTGCACATCATCGACGCGCGCCAGGTCACGCTGGTCGGCGCCACCGTCATCCTGATCGTCGCCTTCGCCCTGACGACGATCTACACGGCGGCGCGCATCCCGACGTCCACGATCCAGATTCTCGTCTTCAGCGTGGCGGGTATGGCCTTGGGCGGCGGGATCGCCATCGACTGGGGGACCATCGTGCGCCTGGCGATCATCTGGATCGTGGCGCCCCCGGTGGCGATGGGACTTGGCTTTGTGCTGACGCGCGGCTTGGACCTCGTCATCAAGCAGCGACCGAAGGCACCGGGCGCCCAAGGTGCGCAGCGCCTCGCCATGGGCCCGGGCGCATGGCCGGCCCTGCTCGTGCTCGTGGGCGCGGCGGCGTCCTTCACCATGGGCGGAAACGATGTGTCCAACGCCACAGGCATGCTGGTCATGACCCGGTCGTTCAACGTCTGGACGGCCGGCATCCTGGGCGGGATCGGCCTGTTCATCGGTGTGCTGACGTGGGGCAAGCCTCTCCTGAAGGCCGTCGCGTTCGACATCGTGCACGTGGACCTGCCGATGGCGACCGCCGCTCAGCTGGTGCAGGCGCTGGTGGTGTTCGGGGCCGTCCTGTTCGGCTTCTTCACGTCGATGAACCAGGCGCTTGTCGGGGCCATGACCGGCGCCGGCCTGGCCCGGGGGCAGGGCACGATCCAGTGGGGCACCGTGAGAAACATCGTGAAGGGCTGGCTGGTCGGGCCGCCCTCCGGGCTGGCGCTCGGCTTTCTTGGGGCCCATCTGGCCGCGGTGTGGTGGCGTCTGTAGGTCGGCATCGCGGCTGCGGGCGGCGGTGGGTAGCCCACACGACAGTGCGCAAGCACCCGTCGGCGGACCGCGGATCATGGCAGCGTACCGCTCGGGCTAGGCTCGGGCGGTGCGAGCCTTCGGACATGGATCCCGCCGGCGGCCCGCCTGCCTGCCGGCAGCCGACCCGCCCAGGGCAAAGCGGTGGGACTGCGAAGAACCGCACGCACGAACGCGTGCCGAGGCACTGGAGGCCTTCGTACGGGCGAGGCGACCGTCCATCTGCCGGACTGGTTCGACTGGACCTGGGCCCTCGCAAGGATCTTGGACGACGCGCCGCTTCCCAACGAGCGCGTCCAAGTGGCCCAGGGGTGCCTTACCACCGCGAGCGGTGGCCACGCCGAGCTTGTGGCGGCACGCTCGTGCGGTGGTGGACGCGCCCTGACGGTCTCGCCCGGCGGTGACGAGGCGGCGTCCTTTCTCGCACGCCGCTTTCATCTCTGCCTGGATGCGGCCGCCGTCGAGGGAGCACTCGGCGCCACGGGCATCGAGCGCCTGGACTCGACACGCTGGTGCCGACGACCCGCGGCGGCGGGGCTTTGGCCGTTTACGTTCGTCTATCTGTCGGGCCTGCCCGCGCACAGCGAGGCCATGGTCACCCTGTTTCGCGATCTGGGCGGCGCCGTCGGAGGGCTTCCTTGTCCGCCCCCGTCGGCGACGGTCCTCGAGGCCGGCCGTGCACGCCTCGCCAGCTACGGTGTTGCCGCCCATCGCGCGGATAACCTTCTGGCCTTGGCCAAAGCCTTCGCGCAGGCGCCGGAGCGCTACGATGACGGTGCCCTGCGCGCCCTGCCGGCCGACCAGGCGCTCGCCCGCCTGTCGGAGTTGCCGCACATCGGCGCGACAAGGGCGAGAGCGATCGCCACCTCTGCGCTGGGCCATGACGACGTGCTTGCCGACCTGTCACGACTCGACGAACGCTTGCGCCTTGCCGTGGGACTCGGCTGGTCGCAGATCCGGGCGCGCGCAGAGGCCGCCCGGCCCTACCGCAGCGTCGTCGGGGACACGCTGCTCGAACGCATCGGCGCCGCCCGGGCCCGATAGCACGGAGCGGCGCCGGACCGCAGACAGCCCTCTTCCGTTCGAGCCGCAGCGGCTCGGATCGCGAGAGACGATGTGCTCGGTCCAAAGCGACTCACGTCGGTACGGGTGACGCGGCGCTCGCCCGTGGCGTCGAGAAGGGCGTCTTCGATGGCGCGGGTGGGCAGGCCACAGGCATGCAGCCCTGCCACCAGGCGTTCAAGGACGTCGGTGTTGCGCTCGAGGAAGTCGAGGACGTGCGGGGGACAGGGCGTCACGGTCGGCCCCGGGGTTGTCAGACACGTGCCCTCTGTGCCGCCATGGATGGGGTCGCCATCCCGGAACGACTGGCCACGTTCGTGGGGCGACTGTCATCTTCGGTCGGAATGCCTGGTCGCGTTGCCGTGGCGCACGGACTCGCCGATGCGCGCGGACCTGGTCGCCATCAGGTCCGGGCCTGACTCGATGGAGTGGTGGCGTGCCTACATCGGTGGGTCGGGCTCCGATCCGTGGCGGCCGGCACCGACTGAGAGCCGCCGTGGTATAGTGCTAGCTAGACTAGCGACTCGCTAGGCGAACGAGTTATGAACGGCACGTGCGAAGGGAGGCAAATCATGGAGATCGACGAGGACACCCTGGTCCAGCTGGACCGCGACCTGGAGGACCTGCGCCGCCGTCTGCGCACGCGGCTGCAACGTGACGGCGCGTCTGGCGGACCGCATCTGGGCCGTGGCTTCCACATCCTCGCCCACCTGATCGAAGGCGGGTCGGGGGCGGGCTCGCCCACGGAACTGGCGGACACGTCCGGGGTCCGGACCAGCACCATGGCGGCCCATATCGACCGCCTCGAGGAGGCCGGGTACGTGCGCCGCTCGCCACGCGATGCGTCGGGGCGGGTCGAGGTGCGCGTCACCCCGGAAGGTCGCGACGCCTACCGGCGCTATCTCGAAGTGCGGCAGTCGGTGCTGCGCGACATCCTCGCCCCGCTCGCGCCGGCGCAGACACGGCAGCTTGCGGACCTGCTGGCTCGGGCCCTCGCCCGGCCGGGTGCCCCGGTAGGGAGGTCGCGCTAGGTGGGGATGCGGTTTGCCGGCGGTCCGGCCGGCGGCGCGCTGCGCGAGCAGTACCGCTCCCTGCACCTCCTCGAGGGCGGCGGTCGCCCGGACGGACGCACGCTGAAGCGGATCTGGCCTGCCCTGCGAAACCACCGGCGGTCCCTGGCCGCCGCCCTCGGTCTGACCGTCGCGGGCGTCCTGATCGGCCTCGTGCCGCCGCTCCTCATCCGCCAGGCGATCGACGCCGCGTTGCCCCGGCACGACGTGCGCCTGCTCCTCGTGTTGGCGGCCGGCATGCTCCTGTTTCCCGCGGCGGCTGCGGTCGTCGGCGTTGGCCAGGGCTACCTGAACTCGGTCGTGACGCAGGGGCTGATCAACGACCTGCGCACGGACATGTACCGCCACGGCCAGACGCTCGGCCTCGAGTTCTTCACCCATACCCGCGGCGGCGAGATTCACTCCCGCCTGATCAACGACCTGAGCGCCGTCCAGCGCGTTCTCAGCCAAAGCGCGATCGGTCTCGTGACCAACGTCATGACCGTGGTCCTCACGTTGGGCACCATGTTCGTCCTCAACGCGCGCCTGGCGGTTCTCGCCGCGCTGGTCCTGCCGTTTTTCGTGCTGCCGGTGCTGCGCTTCGGCAAGCGCACCTACGACGCGATGATGGCCAGCCAGCAGGCGTTGGACCGGCTCACGGGCGCACTGGAGGAAACCCTCACGCTGTCCGGCATCGTCGTCGTATCGAGCTTCGGCGCCCGGCAGCGCGAAGCCGAACGGTTCGCCCGACTGAGCGGCGACGCTTCGGGCGCGCAGGTGCGGCTGTCCCTCGTCGGGCAGTGGCTCGGCGCCCTGGTCCAGATCCTGTCCGCGCTCGGCCCGGCGATCCTGTACGGCTACGGCGGCTACCTGGTCATCCGCGGAGAGGCGCCGCTCGGCACCGTGGTGGCGTTCGCGACCTACCTCGTGGGGCTGTACGGACCGGCCTCGTCGCTCGCCAGCCTCAACACGACGGTCATCGGCTCGCTCGCCCTGTTCGACCGCGTGTTCCAGTTCCTCGACCTGCCCGTCGCCGTACCCGAGCCGGCCGTGCCACGCCCGCTCGTCGCCGCCACGGCAGGCCGCGGCCTCGCCTTGCCGGTGACGTTCGAGCGCGTGACCTTTGCCTACGGCAAGGGCGAGCCCGTGCTGCGCGGCGTCTCGTTCGAGGCGCAGACCGGCGCGCTGACCGCGCTCGTCGGCCCGAGCGGTGCGGGCAAGAGCACCATCCTGTCGCTCGCCGCCCGGTTCTACGACCCGGTCTCGGGAACGGTGAAGCTGGGCGGTGTGCCCCTGTCCGATCTGGCCGACGAGACCCTGCGCGCGCACGTCTCGGTGGTCACGCAGGAGGTGTTCTTGTTCCACGCGAGCCTGCGCGAGAACGTCGCGTACGGCAATCCGGAGGCGGGCGAGGGGGAGATCGCCCGGGCGATCACGGCCGCCCAGCTCGATGAGGTCGTGGCCGCGCTGCCCGACGGGCTGGACACGCTCGTGGGCGAGCGGGGCCACCGCCTGTCGGGCGGGGAGAAACAGCGCGTGGCGATCGCGCGGGCGATCCTGCGCGACCCGGACGTGTTGCTTCTCGACGAGGCGACGAGCTCGCTCGACACCCACAGCGAGCGGCTGGTGCAGGCGGCGCTGGGTCGCCTGCTCGCCGGTCGCACGGTGATCGCCATCGCCCATCGCCTGTCCACCGTGCGGATGGCGCAGCAGATCCTGGTCGTGCGGCAGGGGGAGATCGTCGAGCGCGGAACCCACGACGATCTCATCGAACGCGACGGCCTGTACGCCCAGCTCTACGCCGAGCAGTTCGCGCCCGCAGAGGACGTGATGGGCGCCGCCTCGCGCTGAGGCAAGGGGGACGACGATGGCGACCGCAGCCTTGTTCCGCTACAACTGGCAGGTGCGCGACCGGTGGCTCGACTGGTGCGAGGGCGTACCGGCGGGCGAGCTTCTCCAGGGCCGGTCCGGCGGTTGGCAGGGGATCCTCAAGACCGTGTTTCACATGGTCGACGTGGAGTATTCATGGATCCGTACCGTCCGCGGCGAGAGCGAGTTCACCGAGCCGTTCGAGCGCTACGCCTCGCTCGCGGCCGTCCGGGACCTGTCGGCGGAGTTTCGCCCCTACGTGGCCGAGTACGTGGACGCGCTGGACGCGTGCGGCCGGGCGGAGCTCGACCGACGCTTCCCCGCGCCGTGGGACGCGTCCGAGCGGCTGCGTGTCGAGGCTGTCCTCGAGCACGTGATCGTGCATGAGGTGCACCACGCCGGTCAGCTCTCGGTGTGGGCACGCGAAATCGGCCGCGAGCCGGTGTCTGCCGACTGGCTCGGCTTGCCGGGATCGGAGTAGGTCAGGCGGGCGGCGGGTTTCGGATCCGACCCCGGGAACGCGGCGCCACGCCGTGCGCAAGGCCGCGACCGGCCAGAAAGCCTGCCAGCGCCGCCCCGATGACCCGCTGCCGGCTTGGCCGGTCGGTCGTGTTCTTCGAGTCGGGGTAGGCCTGGATCGCGTCCTCGCCGGACGCCAGACGGCGGGCGAAGGCCTGCAGGAGGTGGGGTCGACGAGGTTTTCGACATCGAGAAGAACGACGGCGCGCCAGTCGGGAAACGCGGCCGCGCGCTCAAGCGCCCAGCGCGCCGCATGGCCCTTGCCGCGACGTACGGGATCGCTGCGAAGCCAGGTTTCTGCCCTCGCCGCCCGTGCTATCGGCGCGGTGGCGGCATCACCGTTGTCGCACAGGACGGCGATGCGCACGCGCGCGGCCGGGTAGTCGAAGTGTCGTAGGCAGCGTACGGTGGCGCCTGCGACCACAATGAGGATGGACGGGACGTCGACCGCGGCCGACGTCCCGTCGCGCTGCGCGCGGGTTGGTCGGGCAATCAGTCCCGGCAGCGCCGTGATCGCGTTGTAGGCGACACAGAGAACGGTGAGGCCGGATTCGACGGCGGTGCCACCGGCCGCAAAGGCTCGACACCGAGCATGTTCCCCTCGTGGCGCGCATGGCCAAATCGACAGAAGTCTAGCAGTGACGGCGAACCTGAGACGCGCTTGACAGCGAACGTCGACATGGCAATTGCAGCCAGCTGTCACGATCCCGGCAACGATGGTTGACGTTCGCACGGGGAAGGACATCGTGGCTGGCCGCAGAACGCTTTGGCGACTCGTCACGCTTGCCGCTACATACGGCGAAGCCGCGCGCCGGGGGCAGGGCACCACGTCTGCCCCGTAGTGCCGTATCGGCGATCCGCCGGCCGTCGCCCCGTCAGGACCGCTCCATGGCGTGAAGGAGGAGCCGGGCGTGCGCTTTCTCATCTCGCGCTTCATTCAATCCGTCCTGTCCCTCCTCGGGGCCGTGACCATCGTGTTCGTCGTGCTCCACTTCTCGGGTAACCCGGCCGCGATCGTCGCCGGGCCGACGGCCACGGCGCAGGAGATCCACCAGATCTACGTCCAGATGGGTCTGAACCGGCCGCTCGTGGTGCAGTACCTGTCCTACCTGTGGAAGCTCGTTCACGGAAACTTCGGCTACTCGTACTCGCAGTACGAGCCGGCGATCCAGGTTGTGCTCACGCACCTCGGCTACAGCGTCGAGCTGGCGCTGGTGGGCTTCGGCATCGCCAGCGTGTTCGGCGTCGTGTGCGGTGTGCTCATGGCACGCTTCGGCGGTTGGGTGGAGAGCGCCCTCGTGGCGCTCGTGGGGGTGGGCCAGAGTGTGCCGAGCTTCTGGCTCGGGCTCATGCTCATCCTGCTGTTCAGCGTGACCCTTCACTGGCTACCGTCATCGGGTGCGGGATCGACCTCGGCGGTCATCCTCCCGGGCATCACGCTGGCCAGCTTTCTTCTGCCGTCGATCGCGCGCGTCACGTGGCAGACGCTCCTCGACGAGGTGCCCAAGGACTACGTCCGCACGGCGACGGCCAAGGGCGTGCCGGCGCGAACGATCTGGTTCAAGCACATGCTGCGCAACGCGGCGATCCCGATCGTGGCCATCGGCTCGCTCCAGATGGCCAGCCTGCTCGGCGGCGCCGTGCTCGTCGAGGTCGTGTTCGCCTGGCCCGGCATCGGTCAACTGACCGTGCAGGCTGTCGAGGCGCTCGACCTGCCGGTCGTGGAAACGATCGTCATCCTGGCGTCCGCGGCGTTTATCGGCGCCAACTTCATCGCCGACGTCATCTATGTGGTGCTCGATCCGCGCCTGTCCCTGGATGGAGGGGTCGACCATGGCTGAGCCGCTGACCGAGACGGCCGTCGCGGACGCTGCGATCGCCGAGGCCTTGCCCCGGCGCCGGATGGGACCCCGGGCCCGGCGCGACCTGTGGGCGCTGTCGCCGTACCTGCTGATCCTCGCCTTGTTCGTGCTGTGTTCGCTCGTGCCGCAGTGGGTGGCACCCACCAGCCCCCTCACCAACAACCTCCTCGTGCGCCTGAGCGGACTGGGTACGCGTAGCGGCGGCATCACGTACTGGCTCGGCACCGACGATCTCGGCCGCGACGTGCTCAGCCGCATCATCTATGGCGCGCAGGTGTCGCTCATGGTGGCGCTCATCTCCGATGTGGCGAGCGCGGCGATCGGCGGCATCCTGGGCCTCGTCGCCGGCTACTTCGGCCGGACCACCGGGAACCTGATCATGCGCCTGGCGGACGTGATGCTGTCGATCCCCTTCCTCCTCCTGGCCATCCTCCTCGTCAGCATCCTCGGCCCGAGCAACCGCAGCCTGATCGTGGCGCTGTCGATCACCCAGTGGCCGGTGTTCGCACGCATGGCCAACGCGGTCGCGAGCCGCACCCGCCAGCTCGACTTCGTCAAGGCGGCGCAAGCGGCCGGCGCCACCCACGGCCGCATCCTCGCCCGCCACATCGCCCCGTACGTCATCTCGTCCCTGCTCGTGATCGCCATGATCCAGTTCGGCACCTTCATCCTGTACGAGGCCGGGATGTCCTTCCTCGGCCTGGGTGCGCCGCCGCCCGCGCCCAGCTGGGGGTCGATGCTGTCCGAGGGTCAGCTGTACATCACCACGGCGTGGTGGATGATCACGTTCCCCGGCATCGCCCTGTTTCTCGTGGTCATGTCGGTCAACCGGGTGGGCGACTTCCTTCAGGTACGGCTCAACCCGGAGCGCCGCCGCGGGCGCTGAAACGGCGCCCCGTCCGCCGCCCGGCGGGGGAAGGTGCAGGCGGGCCATGCGACGAAGCCGCACACGGCTCCGCGGGCCGTGACGGTCCGGCGGGGGCACCGAACGTCTTCCCACCCGAAGGAGGCCTCGTGGGTGAGGTTGTCGCAACATTGGCAAGCCACCGCATTCGCCTCGGCCGCGATCGTGGGCCTGGCCCTGACCATGTCCGGCGTGCCCGCCTCGGCCGCCGTGGGCGCGCACGTGCGACGTGCCGGTGCGCCCGTGCCGTCAACCCTGGTCATCGACCAGTCCGGCGCCCCGGCCACGCTCGACCCGGGCCTGCAGTGGGATACCGAAAGCTACGAGGTGTACCGCAACATCTTCGACCAGCTCCTCGCGCGTAACCCCAAGACCAACGCGATCGAGCCGGACGTCGCGACCAAGTGGAAGAGCGTTACACCGACCGAGTGGCAGTTCACGATTCGCAGCGGGATCAAGTTCACGAACGGCGAGCCGCTCACCGCCGCCGACGTGTCCTTCAGCCTGAACCGGATCATCAACCCCGCCCTGAAGAGCGCCCAGGCGGCGAACTTCGAGGACGTGACGGGTGCCACCGCCTCGGGCAACGTGGTCACGATCAAGACGAAGGTGCCCGATCCGCTACTCCTGTCCTATCTGCACATCCTCAGCATCGTGCCGATGAAGTACGTCCAGGCGCACGGCAACACGTACTTCAACCTGCACCCGATCGGCTCGGGCCCGTACGAGTTGCAGCAGTGGATCCAGGGCTCGAAGGTCGTCCTCACGCGCAACGCCCACTACTGGGGCAAGAAGGGCATCTTCCAGACCGTTGTGTTCCGCAACGTGCCGGACCCGGCGACTGAGCTCGCCGACCTCCAGTCGGGCACCGCGGACCTTGTCACCGGCCTCACGCCGGACCAGGTGGCCAGCGTGAAGTCCAACCCCAGCCTGAAGGTCCTGCCGGCACCTTCGGAGTTCGTCCAACTCCTCATGTTCAACGACTATGAGGCGCCGACGAACAACGTGAACTTCCGCAAGGCGGTGTCGGACGCCATCAACGTCCCGCTCCTGATCAAGACCGTCCTCGACGGGTTCGGCGCACCGGTCAAGGAGACGCTCGTACCGGGCGTCTTCGGCTACAACCCGAGCGAGCCGGGCTACCACTACAACCCGAAGCAGGCCAAGGCGCTTCTCAAGGCAGCGCACTACCACGGCCAGCCCGTCATCATCCTCACCGCGCCGTTCTTCTCGACGACGCTCCTCCAGGCGATCCAGAGCGAGCTGGTCGCGGTGGGGATCAACGCGAAGATCCAGTCCTACGCCGGACCGACCTACCTGTCCTTGTGGCAGAACCCCAAGCACAACTGGGGCAACCTCAACGTGACGGACTGGTCGTGCTCGTGCGAGGACGCCTCGGGACTTCTCACGCCGCTGTACACCACCGGCTCGATCTGGAGCGCGTTCAACGACCCGACCCTGACGAAGATCATCGACGCGGCCCAGAGCACCACCAACGTTGCTGCGCGGACGAAGGACATCAACGCCGCGCTCGCCCGCATCCAGGCGGAGATGGCGGGCATGGGTCTGTGGCAGCAGTACCTCGTCTACGGAGAGAACGCCCATCTCCAATGGACGCCGGACCTGCCGCAAGACATGTTCGTCAACACGATGAGCTGGAAGTAGGCAGCCCGGTCCTGCCGGGCAGAGCGGGTCCCCGCCGATGGCGGGGACCCGCTCTGCGCGCGCGGCGGCTTCTCAGCTGAGCCAGTGCGTCTCCGGAATCTCGGGCTTCTCTACCCGAAGCGCAGTTTGGATCTCGGGCCTAGCGCAGTACGCGGCGAGCTCGTCGAGGGTCGTCCACCATACGCGCGGGAAGCCTCGCATGAACCGGATCAGCCGCTCCAGGACGAGCAGACGCGAGGGTCGACCCGAGATGAACGGGTGCATGGTATGGGTGAACAGGCCGCCGCGCTGGTAGATGCCCTCGAACTCCTGGGCGAAGACGTTGAACGCGTTGTCCGGCGCGCCGATGCCGTGCTGGACGAACTGCGGGAAGTCGTCGGCGATCCAGTGAATGGGGAATTCGAGAAGATTGCCGTGTGCCGTGGACACGAGGTACGGCACGTCGTCACCCATGAGGCTGGAGTCGTAGCGGAACCCGTGCCGCTGAATCAAGTCCGGGCTCGACGGCTTGAGCTCCCAGGCCGGCGAGCGGTAGCCATAGGGCCGGACGCCGGCGATGTTCTCGAATACCTCGATGCCCTTGACGAGGATCTTCTCCTCGAGCTCGTCGCTGACCGTGTCGGGACGCTCGTGCAGGTAGCCGTGGTGGCCGATCTGGTGACCGTCGCGGACGATGCGCTCGACCGCCTCGGGGTGGAGTTCGGCGACGTACGCGGGCATGAAGAAGGTGCCCTTCACCTCGTACAGGTCGAACAGGTCGAGGATGCGCGGCAGGCCTACCGTCGGTCCGTAGCGGTGCTCGGACATGAGGGAGAGCTTGCGGTGGGCGGCGCCGTCCGGGTGATAGACGTGAGGGATCGACTCGCCGTCGACATCGAACGTCAGGGCGACGGCGGCCTTCTTGCCGTCAGGCCAGGGGAATCCGGCCATCGATGGGCACTTCCTTTCGCGGGATGAGGCTGGGATGGGGGTCCGTCGCGGGTCGGGCGCTCAGGAGGGGACGCGCCGGTGGCGGAGCCGGTGGCAGGCCGGTCGCGGGCTGATGGCATCGTCGCCGTGCCGTCGTTTAGGGCGCGACGCGCCGAGGGTTGGGCGTCGGCTGGCGGTGCTCGTGGTCTTGGCGGGGACAGACCCGTCGTCGTGGGCGGCGGGCGGCCCGTCTTCCGACGGAGTAGGTCAGGTTGAGCGCGGCGGCCGGAGTCTGGGTGGCTCGACGACGCACAGGCAAGAGACGCCGTCGAACTCGGTCTAGACTTCGGCGCGTCCGCGCGCCTTCCCCTTCGCTCCTGTGCGGTCTGACGGCCGCTCGGTTCCCCCTCACCGCCACGGTGCCCGTCGTGGCATTGTGGACCTGGTGGGGCGTAGGGCTGCGGATAGCCCAAGGCGCGCCCCCGCGGACACCAATATAAGGAAGGAATGGGGTTTGTATGCCCGACGCGGCAGAACTCGAGGCGCGGCTGGACCGGGTCCGCACGGCGATGCGCGAGCGCGGACTGGGCGGGTGCCTGGTGTGGGCGAGGTCGTTCTACGACCGACCCGGGCCGATCGCCTACCTGATCGGCTTCCTGCCGCCCTTCCCCAGCTCGGCCGATGCACCGGGCGTCGTCGGCCTGGGCCAGAGCGCGCTCATTGTCCCCACGGACGGCCCCGCGCTGCTGCTTCTGGACGCCATCTCGCGTCCACCGACCGGCGTCCCGGCGCAGGTCATCCGGACGGGCGACATGGTGACCGAGGTGGCGGCCCGCCTGCGGACCCTCGGCGCGACGCGAACGCCCTGGGGGCTCGGCGGCGAGGACATTGTGCCGCACCGCGTCATGCGCCTCCTTGGCGAGGCGATCGCCGGTATCGACCTCGTCCCGGTCGACGACGCGCTCATGACCCTGCGCCGGCGCAAGTCGACGGCGGAGATCGAGGGAATGCGGCGCGCGGCGCAGGTGGCCCGGCGGGGGTTCGAGGCGGCCGTGGCGGCCCTGCGCGTGGGCGCCGCCGAGCGGGAGGTGTCGGCTGCCGGCGTCGCTGCCTGCGTGCGCGAGGGGGCGGACTTCATCCGCTACTTTCGCGTGCATGCGGGCCTGGCCTCGGCCGCCGGCTCGCGCTGGCCGCCGGCGACGGACGCGCGGATCGGCGACGGCGACCTGGTGACCATGGACCTGATCGGCGCCGTCGACGGCTACGGCTTCGACCTCTTGCGCACCGCGCTCGTCGGTCATGCGCCGGACGAGGCGAGGGCCCTCGCCCACGATGCATACGCGGTGTGCCGGCAGGCGTGCGCCAGCATCCGACCAGGCGGCACGGTCGAGGCGCTCGTGGCCACCATCCGCACGGCCGCGGCGGCCACCTCGTCGGCGCCCTACCTGGGCGGCTTCTTCGGCCACGGCATCGGTCTCGAGACGCTCGAGTGGCCCTACCTCATGCCGGGCCAGACCGGCACCTTCGAGGCCGGCGAGGTCCTGTGCGTGGAGCCGGGGATGTTCCGGACGGGCCTTGGCGGCGCCTGCCTCGAGGACGAGGTGGTCGTGCGGGAGGGTGGTGCCCAGCTGCTGTCCGACTTCTTTCAGGAGCCCATCGTCGTTCCCTAGCGACGAGGCGGACCGTGCAGACCGAGTGCGGGACCCGGGCGACGGCTGGGCGGCAGCATGGTGTCGATGACGGGAAGCTCACGCAGGGTCGGGCCGGTGGCGTGCAGGCCCACGAGCCGGGGATGACGATGCGGCGCTGCCACCACCCGGTGGGCAGGGCGGCCGGAGGGGCAACCGCCCCCCGCCCGGCACGGCCCCGGGTACACCCGTCAGGGAGGTCTTCTTCCGCCGCTACGGTGGGCCCGACGTGCTCGAGGTGGAAGAGTACCGTTCCGGAAAGCATGGGCTTGCAATGACGTCCGACCCGGCGCCGCCCGTCGATCTGACCGCCGAGGGCGAGGTGATCCGCGCCGGGCGCGCCCTGGCGGTGGCCGATGCGCGGGTCACGGCGCCCGACGGCACGGTCGTCGCCATCGGCCGCGGTACCTTCCGCGTGCTGGGAGGGTGCAGGGTTCACCCTGTCCGGCGCGAAGATGCGTGCGACCGACAAGGGGGAATGCGCCGTGGCCAAGGCCGGGGTCCCGATCGACGGGTTCATGGATCTGCGCAGGCTTGGCGAGGCCAAGGCATCGCCCGACGGTGCTGCCGTGGCGTTCGCCGTGACCGAGGTCGACCGCGAGAAGGACGGCTACCGCTCGAGCATCTGGCTGCACCGGGTCGGCGACCCGGGGGCGACCGCGTTTACCGCCGGCCCCAGGGACAGCTCGCCGGCGTGGTCTCCGGACGGCACGCGCCTTGCCTTTCTCGGCGTGCGCGGTGACGACACCGAGCCCCAGGTGTACTTGATGCCGCTTGCCGGCGGCGAGGCCATCCGACTCACCACCGACCTCAAGGGCGCCGATAACCTCGCCTGGTCGCCCGACGGGACGACGCTGTCCGCCATCGCCTGGTGCGACGAGGCCGAGCCGGAGACCAAGGCGCTTTGGGAGGCGGTCGAGGCCGCCGGCGGGTTTAAGCCGGAGGGCGAGCGGACCGACAGCCTGATCATGACCGCGCGGCTGAAGTACCGCTTCGACGGCGTCGGCTACTTCAACGATCGGCGGCGCCACCTGCGCGCGGTGCCGGTCGGCGGCGAGGGCGAAGGGCGCTGGGTCACCGGCGGCGCGTACGACGTCACCACCTATGCCTGGCACCCCGACAGCCGGGCCGTGACCATCTCCGCCTCTCTGGCTCCGGACGCCGCGGGCGGATGGGAGACCGAACTGTACGACGTCGACGCCGATGGCGGCGACCTGCGCGAGATTGCCCGGCCGGGCGGTCGCGTGGCGGGCTTTTCGTGGTCGCGCGATGGGGCACACCTGGCGGTCGTGGCCGCCGACGACAGCGCCGGACCGGCCACCTCCCCCAGGCTTTGGCTGTTCGATCGCGCGTCGGGGCGGCTGCGCCGGCTCCTCGCCGATCTCGACCGGCCGGTTGGCGGCGGCCTGTTCGGCGACACGACGCCGCTCGGCGGGACACCGGTTGCGTGGGACCGCGTCCACCGCCGGGTGTACGTCACCGTCCACGACGGTGGCGACGTGCGGCCGTACGCCGTGGACATCGACAACCCGGATACGCTCATCGACATCCTGCCGCACGGATGGCACGGCAACGCGTCCACCGTGTCCGTCGGCCACGATGCGTTGTGGTGCGTCATCGACGACGACACGCATCCGGCCGAGGTCTGGGAGGTGCCCCTCGTCGGCGGTCCACATCACCCGGTGCGCCGCACGGACCTCGGCACGTCCCTCGTCGCCGGCTGGGGCGTGCAGCCGGCCGAGTCGATCCGCTACGCCGGACCGGGCGGGCTCGAGATCGAGGCGTTCGTCGTCCGTCCGGCGGACTTTCGCGAGGGCGAGCGCTACCCGCTCTTCCTTCTCGTCCACGGCGGGCCGCATGGCGCGTTCGGGCGCTCGTTCCACCAGGAGGTCCAGAACCACGTCGCCCAGGGCCGCATCGTGCTGATGGTGAACCCGCGCGGCTCGACCGGATACTCCCAAGCGTTCGCCTCGGCCTGCGTCGGCGACTGGGGCGGGGGCGACTACGGCGACATCATGGCCGGCGTCGACGACCTGATCGCCCGCGGCTGGGTCGATCCGGGCCGGATGGCCGTGAACGGCATCAGCTACGGCGGCTACATGACGAGTTGGATCCTCACCCACACCGACCGGTTCGCGTGCGCGATCCCGGAGATGCTCATCAGCAACATCGTGAGCATGTTCGGCAACAGCGACATCAGCTACTTCATGATGGCGTTCGAGGCTCCCGGCACGCCCTGGGACGGCGCCGAACACCTGTGGGAGCACTCGCCGCTGGCCCACGTCGGCAACGCGTCCACCCCGACCCTGCTCATCCAGGGCGAGGTGGACTACCGGTGCCCCGTCGGGCAGGCCGAGGAGCTGTTCGTCAGCCTGCGCCAGCGCGGTGTCGACGCGGTGCTCGTGCGTCTCCAGGGGGCGAGCCACATCGCCAGCCTGGTCGGTCCGCCCCGCCAGCGCCTGGCCCGCAAGGTGCTCATCCAGCAGTGGCTGGAGCGTTACGGCGTGGCCGACCCGGCCGCGGTCGACGCGTCGGTGCCGGCGGTCGCCGGCTAGCCGTCGCGACCGAGCAGGTCCGCGGGGGCGACCGGTAGCTCCAGGCGGGACGCATGCGCGCCGTCATGATGGATACGATTCGTGGCCACCCGAAGCTCGGCGTCCTGGCCGATCGGGTGGCCCGTGTTGGGGTTGCGGTCAAACGTCGGAAAGCGGCTGCTGGTCACCGTCAGACGCAGGCGGTGGCCCGGTCGGACGACGTGGCCGACGGCCGACAGGCGCAGCCGGAAGGCGTAGACCTTGCCCGACTGCATCAACACCTCGTGCTCGAGCGAATCGCGAAAGCGCGCCCGCATCTGTCCCTGGGCGAGGATCATCGAGGCGCCGCTCGGCGCGACGTCATGCAGGTCGGCGAACCAGTCGGTGTCGGGCGCGTCGCTCGACCCGTACAGGTGCACCACCGGGTAGCCGGCGATGACCGTCGGCGTCTGGGCGGCCGCGCCCGTGTACACGAGCACATCGTCGCGGCGGTGCTGGAAACGCAGGTCGAGCGGCGTCTCGACCGCGTCGGGGCTGTAGAAGTTCTCGTCCAGCACGCCCGGCACCGGGTTCTCGGGGTCGTACGTATAGGTGTCGGCGGGTTCGTCCGCGGCCGCGGCGACGTCGTCGAGGCGCCCGTCGCCGGCCAGCGTGTTCGCCCGCCCCTCGCTACGCAGGTACAGGGGGCGGACCTCGACACCGGGCGGCGGCCACGCGGCGCTGTCGCGCCAGGCGTTCACCCCCGTGACGAACAGGCGCGCCGCCGGCATCGCCTCGGCGTCGCCGGCGTCCGCGGCGTCACGCAGCCAGCGGTCGAACCAGCGTCGGTGCAGGTCGCGGATGTCCGTGAGCGCGCCGGCGCCGAAGTCGACGCCGCCCAGGACCTGCCGGGGCGTGCGCGTGCCGGCGTGGTCCCACGGCCCGATGACGAGGTGCTGCTCGGCCGCGCGCGGCGAGCGCGCCCGCATGCCGTCGAACATGAACAGGGCACCCGGCTGGTCGTCGTCGAACCAGCCGGTGATGTGCAGCGTGGGCACGTCGATGCGGGCGAAATCGTCGTCGAGGCGCAGGGCGCGCCAGTAGTCGTCAAGCGTCGGATGGTCGAGCCACTCGCGCCAGGTCGGCAGGTCGCGGCCCAGGCGCCGGTCCATCGTGCGCAGGGGCAGGTGGCGGAACACCTCCGGCCAGTCGGTGGTGAGAGCCGGGTTCTGCATCGTCCGGCCACCCGTGAGGGCGAGCCAGCCCAGCATGACGAGCATCACGCAGCCGTTGTGGTACGGGATCTCTTCCATCCAAGCGCCGCACGACGCGGTCGAGACCATGGTGGTCAGGTGCGGCGGGCGCTCGCGCGCAAGCGCCCACTGGTACCAGCCGCCGTACGAGCCGCCGAAGGTACCGACGCGACCCGTGCACCAGGGCTGGCGTGCGACCCACTCGACGGTGTCGCAGCCGTCCGGCCCCTCGTGCCGGAACGGCACCCACGGGCCGTCCGACCCGTGGCGCCCGCGCACGTCCTGGGCCACGACGACGAAGCCCCGATCGCTCAGGTACGGCCCGTAGTGCGCCCCCGGATTCTGCTTGTCGTAGGGCGTGCGCGTCAGGACGGCCGGGTACGGACCGCCGTCGGGGCCGGCGGCGGGGAAGTAGATGTCGGTTGCGAGCGGCGCACCGTCGCGCATCGTCACCGGTACGTTCCACCAGATCCGGGACTGCGTCGCGGCCATGGCGTCCTCCCATCGCGGCGTTCGGGGTATGTCCCCACGCTGCGCCGGCTGCGCGCGGGCGTCAACCGGGTGCCTTCGGGTTGAAACGACCGGTTCAGCGTGTCGTCATGGTCCGAACCTTGGAAGGATTCGCTCCCGGGTGAGCGAAACTGCGTTGACCACGGATGTCCGGCGGGGCGCCACGATTCGGCCAGCCAGCGCCGGATCGACTCCCCCGGTGCCGCGTTGGATTGGGGGGAGTGCGTGTGGCCGGATCAACCGTTCCGATCGACGGGTTTACCGCTTTGCGCCGCCTTGGCGAGGCGAGGCCTGCACCCGACGGTCGATCGGTGGCGTTTTCCGTGACGGAGGTCGACCGGGACAAGAACACCTACCGGTCGTGCATCTGGTTGTATCGTGTCGACGCGGCCGAGGCGTTTGCGTTCACCTCCGGCCCGGCCGACGCGTCGCCGACCTGGTCGCCGGACGGCCGGCGACTCGCCTTTCTTGGCGTACGCCAGGACGACGAGGAGCCGCAGGTGTACGTCATGCCGGCCGCGGGCGGTGAGGCCCGCCGGGTCAGCAGGGACTTGAAGGGCGCGGCGGGCCTGTCCTGGTCGCCGGACGGCACCTCAGTCGCGGTGATCGCCTGGAGAGACGATCCGGAGCCGGAGACGACGGATCTGTGGGACGCGGTGTCGGCCGTGTCGGCCCTCCCGGAGGAGGGGCCGCGCACGGCCGACGTGTTCATCACGAGCCGGATCAAGTACCGCTTCGACGGCGTCGGCTATGCGCTCGACCGGCGCAGGCACGTGTGCGTGGTACCGGTGGGAGACGAGCCGGCCGAGGGCCGCTTCGTCACCGCTGGAGCGTTCGACGTATCGCTCGTCCGCTGGCATCCGGACGGTCAGCGCCTGGCGTTTGTCGCCGGCGGGGCCGGCGGCGACATCGACGAGAGTTGGAACACCGACGTGTACGAGGTGGCCGTCGACGGCGGCGAGCCGCGCCGACTGATCCACCCGGGCGGTCGCGCGTTCGGTCTCGCCTGGTCGCCTAAGGGCGATCACCTGGCCGTGGTCGCCGAGGACGAGACCTACGGCCCCGCGACCGACCTGCACCTCACCCTGTACGACGGGGACGGCGGTGGCGGACGAAGGCTTCTCGCCGACCTCGACCGTCCGATCGGCCCGGGGCTTCTCGGTGACACGACGCCGCTGCCCGACAGCGCGCCGATCGTCTGGCGGCCGGACGGCCAGAGCCTTGTCGTCCAGGTCCAGGACCGCGGCTGTATCGCGCCTTACGAGGTGGGCCTCGACGGGCGCGGGCGACGTCTCGTGCCCGAGGACTGGCGCGGCAACTGCGCCAGCGTCGCGCTCGGCGGCGGGCGCCTGTGGGCGGTGGCGGACGATGCCGGCCAGCCCGCCGAGCTGTGCGAGCTTGTGGATGGTGGGGCGCCGAGGGCGTGTACCGACCTCAACCGCAGTCGGGTGGCCGGGTGGGGGGCGGTCGCGGCGCAGCCGATCACGTACCGCAGCCAGGACGGCCGGTTCGACATCGAGGCGTTCGTCACGCTGCCCCACGGATTCGAGGAGGGACAGCGCTACGCGCTGTTCCTCCTGGTTCATGGCGGCCCGCACGGCGCCTTCGGCTACACCTTCTCGCACGAGGTGCAGCGCCAGGCGGCGGCCGGACGCGTCGTGCTCCAGGTGAACCCGCGCGGCAGCGTCGGCTACGGCCAGGCGTTCACCCGTGGCTGCGTCTCCGACTGGGGCGGCGGCGACTACGAGGACATCATGGCGGGCGTCGACGCCGTGATCGCGCGCGGCTGGGTCGACCCCGGCCGGATGGCCGTGAACGGCATCAGCTACGGCGGCTACATGACGAGCTGGATCATCACCCACACCGACCGCTTCGCCTGCGGCATCCCCGAGATGCTCGTCAGCGACCTCATCAGCATGTGGGGTACGAGCGACATCGGATGGTTCCTCATCGGGGAGGAAAACGGCGGCAATCCCTGGGACGGGTGGCAGGAGTTGTGGTCCCATTCGCCGCTCGCAAGCGCCGGGCGGTGCCGCACGCCCGCGCTCATCATCGAGGGCGAGATCGACTACCGCTGCCCGATCGGTCAGGGCGAGGAGCTGTATACGGCGCTGCGCCGCCAGGACGTCGAGGCCGCGATGGTCCGCTTGCAGGGCGCGAGCCACATCGCCGCCTTTGTCGGACCGCCCCGGCAGCGCCTGGCCCGGCTGGCCCTGATCGAGCGCTGGCTCGTCCGGCACGGCGTGGCCGACCGCCAGATCGAACCGGTCACCGCCGAAACCATCTAGCCAAACCGGTCGGCCCGGCTCCGGACGGCGCCGGCCGCGATCGAAAGGTGGCAGCCATGGCAGACAAGCCGATGTGGGGGAACGATCTCGAGGCCTGGGCGACACCGATCCTGCAGGCACAGGACGTCCCCGGTCTTGCCCTCGGCGCCGCACAGGGCGGGCGGTCGACCTACTTCTGGGGCTACGGCCATCGCGACCGCGAGCGGCAGTTGCCGGTGACGCCGCGCACCGTGTTCGGCATCGGTTCGATCACGAAGTCGTTCACGGCCGTGGCGATCATGCAGCTGCAAGAGGCGGGCCGGCTGTCCGTCGACGATCCGGTGGGAAAGCACGTTCCCGAATTGCGCCTGCCGAACGTGGACGGCCCGCACGCCATGCGGATCGAGCACCTGCTCGCCCATTCGGCCGGGCTGCCGCCGCTGCCGACCCTTCGCGCCTGCCTGACGTCGGCGCTCCTGGCCGACCCGGACGTCAAGGACGAGGCGCGGGCCAAACTGGGCGAGCCGGTCGACACGTACGACCAGATGGTCGCCTACCTGAACCGCCTCGAGATCACGCCCATCGGCCTTCCGGGCGAGAACTTCAGCTACTCGAACGACGCCTGGGCGCTTCTCGGCCTCATCGTCCAGCGGACGAGCGGCGAGGCGTACGAGGCGTACGTGCGCGACCACATCCTCGTCCCCGCCGGGATGGCGGACAGTCGCTTCGACATGTCGTCGGTGGTGGACGGCCCGGACACGACGCGCCTGTACAACCAGAAGAAGGAAGACGACGGCACGCGACGCGCCTATGACGCCGGTCCCTGGTGGGACACGACGGCGATGTGCGCCGCCGGCTTCCTGCGCTCGAGCGTGGCCGACATGCTGCGGTACACGCAGATCTACCGCACCGGCGGCATGGTCGGCGAGCGGCGCATCCTCGGCGCCGATAGCGTGCGCGCGATGACACGCCCGCGCGTGCCCTGCGACCTTCGCATGTGGTACGGATTCGGCCTCATGGTCACGCCGGAGTACGAGGGCGGTGTCCACCTGGTCGAGCACGGCGGCAACATCAAGGGTGCCGCAGCCTGGATGACCATTGTGCCGGAGCGCGAGCTCGCGGTCGTCGGCCTGTCGAACCTGTCCGGCGCGCCCACGGGCCGGATCACGCTCGCAGCGGTGAACGCGGCCCTCGGCCTCGGACCGGCGCGCCCGCGCGTGGTCGGCGCGGACGGCTTCGCGCCCGCTGCGCCACTGACCGACTACGCCGGGCGCTTTGCCTCCGACGAGGATGCGAACTACGTGTTCGACGTCGGCGAGGACGGGCAGCTCGCGGTCACCGCGGCGGGCGAGCGCCGGGCGGTGCGACCGCTCGCGGCCGACGCGTTCGTCGTGGAGACGAACGGCAACGTCGGCCACCTCCAGTTCGTGCGCGACGCCGACGGACGGGTGAGCGCGCTGCGCGCCGGCTTCCGGTTCGTGCGCCGGGTGCCGGACGAGGGGGAAGCCGCGGGATAGCGCCCCGGGCGATGACGACGGCGATGCCGCGCCGAGCCCGCTGTGCCCCGTGACGACCGCATCGAAGGAACCATGATGAGGGGAGTCGACATATGGCCGCCGAAACCAAGCCTCGTCGCACGCGCTGGGTGGCCACCCTGGCCGCATCCGCATGCCTCCTGCCCATCCTTGCCACCGGTGCGGTCGCGGGTGCCGCGACCCATCACCGTCGACCGGCCTCGCCGGTCGGGACCGTGGTGGTCGCGCAGCAGACCGAGCCGGACTCGCTCGACAACGCGCACACCATCCTGGGCGCGTCGTGGACGATCTTCTCCGAGATCTACGACACGCTCGTCGTCCAGACCAAGCCCGGCCAGTTTGCCGGCGAGATCGCTTCGTCCTGGAAGATCTCGCCCGACGGCAAGACGTACACGTTCCACATCCGCGCGGGCCTGAAGTTCTCGAACGGCGACCCGCTGACGGCCCAGGCCGTGGCGTTCACGTTCGACCGCATCCTCAACCCGGCGACCAAGTCACCGGACCTGGGCGTCATCGGCCCGATCAAGAACGTGACCGCGCCCAACGCCTCGACGGCGGTGTTTACGCTGTCCGAGCCCTTCGCCTATGAACTGGCCGACCTCGCCGTGGGCTACGCCGGCATCGAGGACCCGCTGGCCGTGAAGAAGGAGGGCACGGGCTTCGGCCGCGACCCGATCGGCTCGGGCCCGTTCATGCTCAAGAGCTGGATCTCGGGCGAGTCGATCACGCTCGTGCCGAACCCCTACTACCACAGCTACGCGCCGTACGACAAGAACCATGGCCCGGCCCACGTCGACATCAAGTACCTGTTCATCAGCAACCAGGAGTCGCAGGTCGCCTCGATGCAAAGCGGCGAGGCCAACCTCCTGATCGGACTGCCGGGCCAGAACTACGCCCAGTTCAAGTCGAACCCGCAGTTCTCGACCATCGTCTACCCCGAACTCGACATCAACTACCTCGAGTTCAAGTACGCTCCGGCCGCCAAGGGCAAGGCGGCGCAGATCCTGCCGCCGTTCAACGACCTCAAGGTGCGCCAGGCCGCCGGCTACGCCATGGACCCGGCCGGCCAGCTGCAGTCGGCCGCGTACGGCCTGGGCCAGGTCGAGTACGGCGTCATCCCCGTCGGCACCGACGCCTACGACCCGGCGCTCAAGAGCGTCGGCTTCAGCTACAACCCGAAGAAGGCGGAGCAGCTTCTCAGCCAGGACGGCTGGAAGCCCGGCGCGGGCGGCGTCCGGTACAAGAACGGCAAGCCGCTTGACGTCACCCTGTGGGTGTTCACGCTCGGCTACTATCCGCAGCTCGCCCAGCTCATGGCGAACGAGATGGACGCGGTCGGGTTCAAGGTGAACATTCAGACGCTCGCGATCGCGAGCCTCCTGGCCGAGTTCCCCAAGGGCAACGTGAACATGGACGTCGTCGGCCTCGGCTGGCCGAACTCCAGCATCATGAACGTCGAGTACACGCTGCCGCTCGGCTCGGGCAACTTCCCCGACCCGTACCTGACGAAGCTGCTGACCAAGGCCGAGGGCACCACGAACAACGCCCAGCGGATCAAGCTGTACGACGAGGCCCAGGCCTACCAGCTCAAGCACGCGTACGCGATCCCGATGTTCTCGGACAACGGCGTCATCCTCATGGCCAAGGCCGTGAAGGGTTTCGTGCTCACGTCGAACAACTCGTACGACCTGGTCAACGTCACGGTCGGCGGCTAGACGGCGCCGACGCGGACTGACGATCCACCATGAGCTACACGAGGAAGGTGATGGGATGGCCCTGCATGCCAAGCCGCGCACCACCCGCTGGGTGGCCGGTCTTGCAGCCGCGGCCTGCCTCGTCACGGGGCTAGGCCTAGGCGGCCCCGCCGGGGCGGCAAGCCACCGCCGCGCCGCCGCGAGCGGTGTGGTGACGATCCCGATGCAGGTCGAGCCGGATTCGCTCGACAACGCGCACACGATCCTGAGCGCGTCGTGGACGGTCTTCTCCCAGATCTACGACACGCTCGTCGTGGCCACCGGCCCGGGCTCGTATGCCGGCGAGATCGCCTCGTCCTGGAAGATCTCGCAGGGCGGCAAGGTCTACACCTTCCACATCCGGCCGGGCCTGAAGTTCTCGAACGGCGACCCGCTGACGGCCCAGGCCGTGGCGTTCACGTTCGACCGCATCCTGAACCCGGCGACCAAGTCGCCGGACCTCGGCGTGATCGGCCCGATCAAGAGCGTCACGGCGCCGAACCCGTCGACCGCCGTGTTCACCCTGACCCAGCCGTTCGCGTACGAGCTCGCCGACCTCGCCGTGGCCTATGCCGGCATCGAGGACCCGCTCGCCGTGAAGAAGGAGGGTGCCGGGTACGGGCGCGACCCGATCGGCTCGGGTCCGTTCATGCTGAAGAACTGGACCTCGGGCGAGTCCCTCACGCTCGTGCCGAACCCCTACTACCACAGCTACGCCCCCTACGACCACAACCGCGGTCCGGCGAAGATCAAGGAACTTAGGTTCCTCATCATCCCGAACCAGGAGTCGGACATCGCCGCCATGCAAAGCGGCGAGGCAAACCTCATCCTCAGCCTGCCCGGCCAGAACTACGCCCAGTTCAAGACCAACCCGAGCTTCGTGCTCAAGCTCTACCCGGTCCAGGACATCAACTACCTGGAGTTCAAGTACGCGGCGGGCAAGGGGACGTCGCCGGGGACGATCCTGCCGCCGTTCAACGACGTGCGCGTGCGCCAGGCGGCCGGCTACGCGATGGATCCGGCCGGTCAGCTGCAGGCGGCGGCGTACGGCCTGGGCACCGTGGAGTACGGCATCATCCCGGTCGGGACGGACGCGTACGACCCGGCGCTGAAGAAGATCGGTTTCCACTACAACCCGAAGAAGGCCGAGCAGCTCCTCTCGCAGGCCGGCTGGAAGCCCGGCGCCGGCGGCGTCCGGTACAAGAACGGCAAGCCCCTCGACGTCGTCCTCTGGGAGTTCTCGAGCAGCTACTACCCGCAGCTGGCCCAGATCATGGCGAGCGAGCTCAACGCGGTCGGGTTCAAGACCACCATCCGCACCCTCGCGGTGGCGAGCCTGCTGGCCGAGTTCCCCAAGGGCAACCTCAACATGGACGTGGTCGGCCTCGGCTGGCCGAACTCGAGCATCTTCAACCTCGCCGAGACGCTGCCGCTCGGCACGGGCAACTACCACGACCCGCACCTCATGGCGCTCCTGAACAAGGCCGAGCAGACGACCAACCTTGCCGCCCGGCGCAAGCTGTACGACGAGGCCCAGGCGTACTCGCTCAAGGAGGCCTACGCGATCCCGCTGTTCTCGGACACGGGCGTCATGATGTGGGCCAAGGCGGTGCACGGGTTCGTCCTCACGCCCAACGCTTCGTACGACTTCGTGAACGCGACGGTCGGAGGGTAGACAGGCCGTGCAGTATGTCGCGCGCCGACTCCTCCTGGCCATCCCCACCCTCATCCTCATGAGCATGGCGGTGTTCCTGTCCGTGCGGCTGGTGCCCGGAGGACCGGTGCAGGTCATGCTCGGCCTGGCCAACTCCAACCCCGCGGCCGTGGCCCGTCTGACCAAGGAGCTCGGCCTCAACCTGCCGCTGTGGGTGCAGTACGGCAACTGGCTCGTGGCGACGCTGCACGGAAACTTCGGCACCAGCCTGTTCACCGGCCAGAGCGTGCAGACGATGATCGCCCAGCGCTTCCCCAACACGCTCCAGCTGGTCGCGGCGGGCATGATCGTTGCCATCGTGGTCGGCATCCCGGCCGGCGTCGCCGCCGCGGTCCGCAAGGGCGGCTTCGTCGACAGTGTCGTCACGTTCGCGGCGGTGCTGGGTGTGTCGCTTCCCGGTTTCTGGTTCGGCCTGATGCTGATCCTGCTGTTCGCCGTCGACCTGCACTGGTTCCCGGTCGCGGGCGCCGGCGGCATCCAGTATCTCGTCCTGCCGTCCTTCACGCTCGGCATCACGACAGCGAGCGTCGTCGCCCGGTTCACCCGCGCGAGCGTCCTCGAGGCGCTGCACGAGGAGTACATCAAGACCGCGCGCGCCAAGGGTCTGGGCTATTACGCCGTCCACTACAAGCACGCCCTGCGCAACGCCCTCATCCCCGTGGTCACGCTGGTCGGCCTGCAGGTCGGCGGCCTCCTGTCCGGGGCGTTCATCATCGAGAGCGTGTTCGGCTTCGCGGGCATCGGCCAGCTCACGGTAAACGCCCTCCAGGAGCGCGACTTCCCCGTGATCCAGGCGATTACGCTGATGGTGGCGACGATCTACGTGCTCGTAAACCTCGCGGTCGACCTGGTCTACAGCCTTGTCGATCCGCGCATCCGGTACGACTAGGAGGCGGCCATGGACATCCGGGGAGAGATGATCGACCCCGCCTTGGTCGAACTCGTCACGGTGGCCGACACCGGGGCAAGCGGCCCGGCGCGCACGATCCGGCGCATCCTGCGGGTCAAGCCGCTTGTCATCGGCGGCTCGATCATCCTGATCCTGATCCTTGCCTCGGTGTTCGCGCCCCTCATCGCGCCGGCCGACCCCCAGGCGATGAACCTCATCGCGGCCAACCAGCCGCCGAGCCTCGCCCACCTGGCGGGCACGGACAGCTTCGGTCGCGACATGTTCAGCCGCATTCTGTACGGTGGCCGGATCGCGCTCATCGTGGGCTTCGTCTCGACCGGCATCGCGGCCATCATCGGCTGCCTGCTGGGGTACGTGGCGGGCTTCGTGGGCGGCACGACGGACAACCTGGTCCAGCGCCTGATGGACCTCATGCTCGCCTTCCCCGGCATCCTCCTCGCGTTCCTCGTCATCGCCATCCTCGGGCCCGGCATCTCCAACGCGATCATCGCCATCGGCATCGGCGGCGTGCCGGTCTACGCCCGCGTCGCCCGGGCCGAGGTGTTGAAGCTGCGCAACCGGGAGTTTATCGAGGCGGCACGGGCGATGGGGTCGCCGCGCTGGCGCGTGCTGTTCCGCCACGTGGTACCGAACTCCCTGTCACCGATCCTGGTCCTCGCGGGCCTGGGCATCGCCAGCGCGATCCTGATCGAGGCGGCGCTGTCCTACATCGGTCTGGGCGCGCAGCCGCCCTCGCCGGACTGGGGCTCGATGCTCTCCCAGGCGCAGGACTACATCGAGACGCAGTGGTGGCTGCCGACCTTCCCGGGCCTGGCGATCGTGATCGCCGCCCTGGGGTTCAACCTGATGGGCGACGGCCTGCGCGACCTCCTCGACCCGCGCTGACCTTCGCCTCGGGCGAAACGCGCCGCCCCGCCGGGCCTTGGCCTGGCGGGGCGGCGCCTCGTGTCCGGCAGTGCCCGGGCGGGCTATGCGTCGGTCCGGCCGAAGCGCAGGAGGGTCCCGCGCAGGCCGGCGCTCGCGGCCGCCTCATCGCCGGTCTCCAGGCCGAACACCGCGTCTTGGAGGGCGAACGTTCCCTGGTAGAAGGCGACACGGTGGCGCGCGCCCGGATCGAGCGCGTACCCCGCGCGGGCCAGGACGTCGCCGCCGAAACTCGCCTCCAGGGCGGCGAGGTCGACGGCGCGATCGCCCACGTGCGCCTCGCTGAAGTCGAGCACGGCCGTGATCCGGCCGGTCTCCGGATGCCACAGGAGGTTCGAGGTGCCGAAGTCGCCGTGGACCAGGGCGTCGTCCGGGGGGAGGTCCGCGGCCGAGGCGAGGAAGTCGTCGAAGTGTTGCGCCACGGCGGTGGCGACGGCGGTGGGCAGCTGCGGCGCGACCAGGCGGCGGACCTTGTCGGACAGGCTGCCCCAGGTGTCGACAGGGGACGGGCGGGGAAGGTCCAGGCCGGCGACGCGCGGTGCCGAGGCGTGCAGGGCCCGCAGGAACCGGCCCAGGTCGCGCGCGGCCACGTCTCGGACGGGCGCGGAGGCCATGGCATACGTCTGGCGCGAGAGCGGCACGCCCGGGAGCCTCCGGTAGGCGATGTAGGCGGGTTCTCCCGCGTGAGCGTCCAGGGCCAGGCGCACGGGCACAGGCACGGGCGCCGGCAGCCTGTTCGCCAGGGTTTGCAGGAGCGCCGCCTCGCGGGCCAGGCGGGCCAGGTTCGCGGGCGTCGGGTAGCGGACGACGCGGACGATGAGCTCGCCTGTGTCGACCACCGCATGGTTCTGGCCCCCGCCGGTAAGGCGGGCGCCGACGAGGGGGAGCTCGGGCCAGGCGCGCGCCAGCCCGGCCAGGATGTCGTCGGCAGGGCGGTCGGTCAACCGTCCGTCGGCTCCCCGGCTTCTTCGGCCGGCACCTCGAGACCGCCATGGTCGGCGAACCACAGCGCGATCCGGCGGACGCGGTCCATCGCCCGGCTGGGCTTGGAGATGGCGTGGTGCTCGCCGGGGTAGACGACGAGGCGGGTCTCGACACCGCGCTTTTTCAGCGCCACGTACATGAGCTCCGACTGGCTGAGGGCGCAGCGCCAGTCGTCGCTGCCGCCCATGATGAGCGCGGGCGTGCGGATCGACTCCAGCCCCGACGAGGGCGAGCTGCGCTCGTAGGCCTCGCGGTTCTGCCAAGGCAGCCCGAAGTCGTGCTGGTACCAGCGATGGGTGTCCTGCTGGCCGTAGGCGGAGGCGTAGTTCCAGATGCCGTGCTCGCTCGCCGCGGCCCGAAAGCGGTCGGTGTGGCCGATCGCCCAGTTGGTCATGATCCCGCCTTGGCTGAAACCGGTGACGTATAGGCGCTCGGGGTCGGCCCAGCGGCGGGAGACGAGGTGGTCGACGCCCGACATCACGTCGTCGTGCTCGCGCCGGCCCCAGTCGCCCTGGATGGTGCGGGCGAAGGCCTCGCCATAGGACGTCGAGCCGCGGTAGTTTACCATCATGACCAGGTAGCCCAGGCCGGCCCAGTACTGGCGGTCGAACGCGAACGTGGGCGAGTCGTACCAATGCGGCCCGCCGTGGATGCTCACGACGAGCGGCGTGGGCTCGGGGCGCTCGGGGTCGAACCCGGGGGGCAGGGCGACGAAGCCTTCGATCTCGACCCCGTCGCCGTCCCGGAACGCGATCCGCTCGTAGCGGGACAGGTCACGGGTGTCGCGCAGGGGTGCGAAGAAGGCGGAGCACGGACGGGCCGTGGCGCCCGCGGTCGTGAGCGCCGCCGCATCGAGCGCGGCCACCTCGTGCCCCCGCTCCGGTCGGGCGAGTACGACCGCGATACGCCCGCCGCGCGCGTCCATGCCCTCGACGGTCGTGCCCCGGTCCACCGGGAAGGCAAGCCCGGCGCTGCCCGACGCGCCATCGCCTGCGCGGACGACGGCCAGTCTCTGCTGGCCCCGGTCGGAGACGACGCAGACGAGGCGCTCGTCGTCGAGCCAGACCGCCGGGCCGTGCACGGGCCGGTCGAGGCCGGCGGTGGGCACCCGCACGGGGGTACGGTCGATGGCGCGGGGAAAGCGGCGGGCGTGGCGCACCGGGTCGCCCTCGACAAGATCGGGCACGGCGGGGTCGAGGTCGGACCAGCCCTCGCCGACGCACGCGGCCAGGTCGGGTACCGACCTTGCGCCATCCGCCGCCATCACCAGGAGCTGGGTGACCGCGCAGCCGTCCTCCGGGGCGAGGGAACCGATGACGGCAAGCCGCGTTCCGTCGGGGGACCAGATCGCGCGCTCGGCGTGGATGTCCCCGTAGCTCAGGCGGCGTGCCTCGCCGGTCGCGGCGTCGACCAGCCACACGTCCTCGCGCTGGTTGCTGTCCGCCTGGCCGGTCCGGTTGGAGACGAAGGCGATCGTGCGACCGTCCGGCGACCAGGCGGGGGCGGTCTCGTCGCACGGCCCGAAGGTCAGCTGGCGCACGCTCGCGTCGGCGCGGTCGAGGACGTGGATGTGCCGGCGCACGTCGTCCAGGAAGCCGACGCCGTCGCGCTTGTGCTGCAGCCGGTCGAGGACGTGCGGCGCCCGCCCCCGGCGCAGGGCGCGCAGGTACCCTTGCTCCGCCTCGTCGGGCGTGCGCAGGACAAGGGCCAGGTGGCGGCCGTCGGGTGCCCAGGCGAAGTCGTCCACACCCTCCGGCCAGTCGGTCAGCTGCTCGGGTTCGCCGCCGCGCTCGAGGTCGAGGAGCCACAGCTGGGTGTGCGGCGCGTCGGCGTCGCCGTTGGAACCACCGGCCTTGTCGTCCGTCGCGTCATCGGCCTCGACGCTGCGCGGCCGGTCGCTCAGGAATGCCACCGACCGGCCGTCCGGGGACCAGCGCGGCCGGTCGTCGCGTCCGCCCTGACGGGTGAGCCGGTGCGGGGCGTCGTCCCCGGCGAGGTCGACGAGCCACAGGCTTCGGGACATCCTGTCGTCCTTACGAAGGGCGTGCTCGACCACGGCGACGGCGCGCCGGCCGTTGGGCGCAGTTTGCACCTCGACGACGCGGCGGACGGCGAGAGCGTCCTCCAGACGAAGGCGGCGATCGGTGCGCTCCCGGGACGATGGCGACATGTTGGCGTACCCCCTCGCCGGGGACTTCGCCGGCCGGCCGGGCGAACCTGTCCCGGTGCGGACCGTGCCGCGCGGCGTTGCGCGCGGGCCGTGCGCAGGGCGTCGGGGCGTTGACTTTCCAGGCGACGTGACCACGGAATATTCCATCGGCACCCCCGCCGATCCCCCGGACCGGTCGCCGGGACAGGGTGGTCGGCGCGAAGGGTGTCGAGGAGCGGGCGGCGCCCGCGCCCGCAACGGCCCGGTCTTCTAGGAACCGCCCGGCGCCATCCGCGTCGACCAGACGCCGACCCCCTGGACCATACCCGCCCGGAAGGAGACGAGCCATGTCCGGAGCCCGCCCCCGCCTGACGTCCTGGCTGCTCTCGCTGGCCGCGGCCGGCGCCATTGTCCTCCCGACGGTGTCGTCCGGCGCCCTCGCCGCCAGCCACCGCCCCGCCGCGCCCGGCAAGGGCGGCACGCTCGTCATCACCCAACAGACCGAGCCCGACTCGCTCGACAACGCCCACACGATCCTGGGGCCGTCGTACGACGTGTTCTCGCTCATCTACGACACCCTGGTGGTGCAGGACTCGCCGAGCACGTACTCGGGCGAGATCGCGTCGTCGTGGACGGTCTCGAAGAACGGCCTCGTGTACACGTTCCACATCCGGCCCGGAATCAAGTTCTCGAACGGCGACCCGCTCACCGCCGCCGACGTGGCGTTTACGTTCAACCGCATCCTGAACCCGGCGACCAAGTCGCCCGACCTGGGCGTGATCGGCCCGATCAAGAACGTGACGGCGCCCAATCCGTCGACCGCCGTGTTCACCCTGACCAAGCCCTTCGCCTACGAGCTGTCGGACCTGGCCGTGCCGTACGCGGGCATCCAGGACGCGGCCGTGGTCCAGAAGGAGGGCGCGAACTACGGCCGCAACCCGATGGGTAGCGGACCGTTCGAGCTCAAGAGTTGGGTGTCCGGCGAGTCGATCACCCTCGTGCCGAACCCCTACTACCACAGCCACGCCCCCTACGACTCCAACAAGGGCGAGGCGTACCTGAGCCAGATCAAGTTCCAGTTCATCTCCAACACGGAGACCCAGATCGCCGCCATGCAGAGCGGCCAGGTCAACCTGCTGGAGTCGCTGCCCGATCCCAACTACCAGCAGTTCAAGCCCAACCCCAACTTCGTCGTCGACGTGTACCCCTCGGCCGGAAGCAGCATCTACCTGGAGTTCAAGCTCACGCCGAACCGCAAGCAGATGGTGGCGCCGTTCAACCAGCTCCAGGTGCGCCAGGCCGCCGGCTACGCGATCGACACGCCCGGTATGATCACCGCCGCCAACTACGGCCTGGGCATCGTCGACTACGGCCTGCTGCCCAAGGGTGTGGACGCCTACGATCCCGCCCTCCAGCGCATCGGCTTCCACTACGACCCGAAGAAGGCCGAGCAGCTCCTCAGCCAGGCCGGCTGGAAGCCGGGCGCCGGCGGCGTTCGGTACAAGAACGGCAAGCCGCTCCAGGTGAGCCTGTGGATCTTCAGCAACGGGAGCCTGCCGCAGGACGCCCAGATCATCGCCAACAACATGGACGCGGTCGGGTTCAAAGTGAACATCGTCAACCTCCCGCTGGCGAGCTTCGATGCCCAGTTCCCCAAGGGCAAGTTCCAGATGGACATGGACTGGTTCGGCTGGCCGAACTCGACCCTTCTGAATGTCATCGCGAGCGTGCCCCTCGGCTCGTCGAGCATCCCCGACCCGTACCTGACGAAGATCGAGGCCCAGGCGGAGACGACCGCCAACCTGGCCGCACGGCGCAAGCTGTACAACGAGGCGCAGACGTACATCCTCCAGCACGCCTACGCGATCCCCCTCTACTCGCCCGAAAGCGTCAGCATGTGGTCCAAGTCGGTGCACGGCGTCGTCATCACCAGCGCCGACATGTTCGACTTCACCGACGCCACGGTCGGCGGCTAGCGACACCCTTCCCGACGGATCGCCGAACCGTGCGCACGACCGGCCCTGTGGCCGGTCGTCGCCGTGCCCGGCGCCGGACGGCCGACGCAGGAGGCGCGCGCCGGACCGCAGAAGGCAACGCCACGACGACGCATACGTCGCTGCAAGGGAGGCGCACCATGGTCCACCCGCCGCACTCCGCCGATCCCGGCAGCCATCTGCCGCCCGCACTCGGATCCGCCTGCACCGAGGACGACCTCGATCGGGCACGCCTCGAGGCGCAGTCGCTCCGACCCCTCGTCTGCATGGTCTGGACCCATCCCCTGCCGTCACCGGCCGGGGAGGGACCGGTGGACGCGGACGAGGCCGCCCGATGAGGAGCGAGATCGCCCGCCTGCACGCCCGGTACCTGTCCGGCACGCTGTCGCCGGTGGCGGTGACCGAGCGGCATCTCGCCGCGGCGCACGGCCTCGGCCAGACCCTGAACGCCTTCACCCAGGTGCTCGACGGCCCCGCCCGCGCGGCGGCCAGCCAGTCCGCGCAGCGCTACGCGGCCGGCGAGCCCCTGTCGCTCCTGGACGGCGTGCCGATCTCGGTGAAGGATCTCATGCATGTGGCGGGCACGCCGACCACCTGCGGCTCCAAGGCGAGCGACCCCCGGCCGGCGGCCGGCGATGCCACGGTGGTGGCCCGCCTGCGCGCCCTGGGGGCGATCGTGTTCGCCAAATGCAACCTCCTCGAGTACGCGTACGGCGTCGTCCACCCGGACTTCGGTCCGGCGCGCAACCCCTGGAACCTCGAGCACAGCCCGGGCGGCTCCTCGAGCGGGAGCGCCGCGGCCGTGGCGGCGGGGATCGGCTTCGCCTCGATCGGCACCGACACGGCCGGCTCCGTGCGCGGCCCGGCGGCCCTGTGCGGCGTCGTCGGGCTCAAGCCGACGCTGGGGGCGCTGTCGACGGACGGCGTGATCCCCCTCGCGCCCAGCCTCGACCACGTGGGCGTGCTCGCCCGCACGGTGGAGGATACCCGGATCGTGTTCGAGGCCCTGAGCGACCGCTCGAGCCGGACCGAGGGCACGCGGCCGCTGCGCGTGGGTCTTGCCCGGCTGGACGGGGCCGAACTCGAGGTCGAGCGGGCGGTCGACGACACTGTGGCCCGTCTTCGCGCCGAGGGTGTCGAGGTGGTCGACGTCGAGCCGCTGCCCTGGCGGGTGGCCAACGCCGCCGCCTACGTCCTCCTCTACGCGGAGGCGTTGGAGGTGCATGGCAGCCGCCTTGCCCCCCGCTGGCACGGCTACAGCCCGGCGATCCGTGCGCGCCTGCTCGCCGGCGGCGTGGTGTCGGGCGCCGACTACGTGCGTGCCAAGCGCCTGCAGACCGACTTGCGGGCGATGTGGGACGCCGCCCTCGAGCGCGACGGGCTGGACGCCATGGTGTCGGCAACGACACCGGCGCCAGCCCCCCGCCAGAACGCGGCGCGGCCGGCCGGGCCGAGCCAGACCGGCATGTACACCAGCCCGTACGCGCTATGCGGCGTCCCGGCGGTGAGCGTGCCCGTCGCGCTGGGCGAGGCGGGCCTGCCGATCGGCCTGCAGATTGCCGCCGGCGAGGCGCGCTATGGCGTCGTCCTCGACCTGGCCGATCGGGCGATGCGCGATCCGTGGCCGCGGCCGCCGCACTTCGCCGACCCGTTCGGCGAGGCGTAGGCGCGAGCATCCGATGAGGAGGGATCCGGTTGGGGCAGCCCGCGAGCGCATTTCCCCCGGGCGCGTACGCCATCCTGGCGACGCCGTTCGACGATGAGGACCGCCTGGACGAGGAGGGGCTCTCCCGCCTGGCCGCGTTCTACGCCGGGGTGGGGGCGACGGGCCTCGTCGCGCTCGCCGTCATGGGCGAGGGGACCAAGGTCGACGCCGACGAGCGGCGGCGCGCCGTGGCCGCCGTGGTCGGCGCGTCGGGGGGACGCCCGGTGACCGTCGGCGTGACCGCGCCGTCCTCCCGTCTCGTCCGCCAGGGGATCGACCAGGCGCTCGCCCTGGGCGCGCACAGCGTCCTCCTGTCGCCGAGCGCGGGGATGGACGGGGAGGCGATCGCCGCCCTGTTCCGCGAGGCGGGACGGGCGGGCGCCCCGATCGTCCTCCAGGACCACCCGCAAAGCTCGGGTGTGGCGATGCCGGCGGCGCTCGTCGGGCGGATCGTCCGGGAGGTCGAGGCGGTCGGCTGCGTCAAGAACGAGGCACCGCCCACGGCGGTGAAGACGGCCCAGGTCCTGCGGGCCGCGGACGGCCGGCCATACACGCTCCTGGGCGGCCTCGGTGCGCTCAGCCTGCTCGACGAGCTGGATGCCGGCGCCCACGGCACCATGACCGGCTTCGCCTACCCCGAGGTGCTCGGCGCCGTCGTCGCGGCCTACGGCGCCGGTGACCGGGCCCGGGCCCGCCGCGTGTACGAGGCCTTCCTGCCGTGGCTGGTGTTCGAGAGCACCGCCGTGGTCTCGCTGGCGATCCGCAAGGAGTTCCTGCGCCTGCGCGGCCTGATCGCAAGCGCCGCCGTGCGCGGCCCCAGCTCTCCCCTGGATGCCACCTTGGCCCGCCGGGCGGCCGAGCTCGACGGCGCGTACGCGGCGCGCGCGGCCGAGGTGCTCGGCGCATGAGCGCCGGCGGTGTGGCGGTCGCCCCGGACTTTGCCGGGCGCACGGCGTTCGTCGCCGCGTCGACGCGTGGATTGGGCCGGGCGATCGCTGCGGAACTGGCCCTGCGCGGCGCCCGGGTGGCGGTGAACGGCCGCGATCCGGCGGCGGTCGCCGAGGCGTGCGCCCAGATCGCCGCCGCCGGCGGCGAGGCCGTCGCGGCGCCGGGAGACCTCAACGACGCCGATGCCCTGGCGCGGGCCGTGGACGGGGCCGCCGAGGCAATGGGCGGCCTGGACGTGCTCGTGACCAACGGCAGCGGGCTGAGGGGCGGGGACTTCGCCGACCTGTCCGACGCCGACTGGCAGTCCGGGTTCGAGTCGACCCTGCTTGGCGTGGTGCGCCTGGTGCGCGCCGCGCTGCCGAGCCTCGAGGCCCGCGGCGGCGGGCACATCGCCGCGGTCGTGTCGTCTTCGGTGCGACAGCCCATCGAGGGTCTGACGCTGTCGAACGCCCTTCGTCCCGCGATCTCCGCCCTCGTTCGCGACCTGTCCCTGTCCCTGGCCGGCCGCGGCATCCTCGTCAATGCCGCCGCGCCCGGACGGTTCGACACCGACCGCGTCCGCGAGCTCAATCGGACCCGGGCCGAGCGCGCGGGCGTCTCGCCGCAGGCATGGCGGCAGCGGTTCGAGGCGGGCCTGCCGATCGGCCGGTATGGCCAGCCCGAGGAGTTCGCCCGGGCGGTGGCCTATCTCGTCTCGCCGGCGAACACCTACGTGACCGGCCAGACGCTGCTCGTCGACGGCGGCCTCGTGCGCTCCCTGTAGACGGCGGAAGGGGGATGTCCGTGGACGACGGGGGACGGATCCGCTGGGGTGTCCTGGGCACGGCGAACATCGCCCGCGCCTCGTTCCTGCCCGGCTTGCGCGAGGCCGGTGGCGGGGTCGCCGCCGCGGTGGCGGGACGCGACCCGGCCCGCACCGCGGCATACGCGCGCGAGCATGGGTTCGAACGGGCCGTGGTCGGCTACGAGGCCCTCGTCGACGACCCGGGCATCGACGCCCTGTACATCCCGCTGCCCAACACCCTGCACGCACAGTGGACGATCCGGGCCCTCGAGGCCGGCAAGACGGTGTTCACGGAGAAGCCCCTGTGCGTCTCGCCGGCCGAGACCGCGACCGTGCTCGACGCGGCCCGGCGCACCGGCGCCCTTCTGTGGGAGGCGTTCGTGTTCCCGTTCCAGCCCCAGATGGCGCGGGTGCGCGCGCTCCTCGCGGCCGGCGCCGTCGGCGACCTGGGCGAGATCGTCGGCGAGTTCCACTTCCAGGTGCGGAGCATGGACAACATCCGCCTGTCATCGGCCCTGGCCGGGGGCGCGCTCAACGACGTGGGCTGCTACCCGATCCATCTCGCCCGGCTACTGTTCGATGCCGCGCCGCTGTCCGCGGCTGCCCGGGCCGAGCCGTCGGGCACCGGCGTCGACCGCGAGACGCGCGGCATCGTCACGTACCCCGGCGGACGCACCCTTATGTTCTCGTGCGGCCTCGCGCGCGCGTCCGGCGCCGGTGCCCGCATCCTTGGCAGCGAGGGCGAGATCCGCCTGCGCCATGCCTACCATCCGCGCCCGGACGACACGCTGGAGGTCGTCCGGTACGGCCAGGGCGTGCAGGCGGTCGAGCGGCCGACGCGCGACGAGCGCCCCTTCACGGCGGCGATCGCGCACATGCACGCCGTGATGCGGGGCGAGACGAGACCGGAGCACCTCGCCATCGACGAGGCGATGGCGACCGCGACCACCCTCCAGGCGGTGCGGGAGGCGGCCGGCCTTGGCCAGCCGGCCTGACTCGGCGCCCGCCCCGGCGCCGTCGGGCCGGCTCGCCGGCGCCCGGGTGCGGCTGGCCGCGATGACCGAGGCGGACCTGCCCGCGGTCGCGGCCTGGCGGGAAGACGTCGGTGCGCAGCGCCTTCTCGACGCCGCTGCGGCCATGCCCCGCTCGCCGGCCGAACTGGGCCGCTGGCTCGCCGAGCGGCAGGCGCGCACGGACGGGTTCGTGTTCGCCGTCCGCCCGGTCGGCTGCGAGGCCCTCCTCGGGTACGTCGAGATCGACGGCATCCTGTGGCCCCACCGCGTGGGCTGGGTCAGCCTTCTCATCGGCGATCGCGCGCAGTGGGGCAGGGGGTACGGCGGCGAGGCGCTGGCGCTCGCCCTGTGGTTCGCGTTCGCCGAGCTCAACCTGATGCGCGTCCAGCTCACGGTGTTCGCCGACAACGAACGGGCCATCCGCCTGTACGAGCGGATGGCCTTTCGCCGCGAGGGCGTGTTCAGGTCCTTCCTCGAGCGTGACGGGCGGCGCCAGGACATGCTCCTGTATGGTCTCTTGCGCCCGGAGTGGGAGGCGTCGCGCCAGGACCGGGGACCGGGCGCCTAGGCCTTTGCCTCGGGCTCGAGCAGGACGCGGCGGGTCGTCGCCGCCTCGATCGCGGCGTCGCTGTACGGCATCGGCACCAGCCGTGCCTCGCGCCAGGGGGCGACCTGGTCGGCGAAGTGCGGGTGGTCCGCCTCGCCGCCGATGCCGTGAGGCAGGACCCACCCCGACGCGTCCCAGTCGGCCACGTCGAAGGCGTAGCGGGCCACCGACGCACCCGTGATGGGCGAGAAGTTCGTGTCGGCCATGAAGCTTGCCACCCGCACGGTGTCCGTGTCTCCCGGCAGGGCAAAGCCGAACGGGCCCTCGTCGCCGCCCAGGCTGCCGCCCGGGGGCATGCGGTGCAGGTCGCCCCAGCGCCACGACGCCATGTCGCCCGGGAAGGTGGCCGCCAGGCGCGCGACGCCCGCGTCCAGGGCCTCGGACAGGACGCCGTCCCAGGATGTGCCCGCCGGCAGCAGGCGGGTGTCGCCTGCCGCCGCCAGGGCCCAGACCCGCGAGCGCAGCGGGGCGCCCATCGCGACCGCGCCGACCTGGGCGACGGGGTCGAGCCCCGCCACCTTGTTCACGCCCTCGAGCAGGCGGGCGCAGATCGCCTCGCGCCAGGCGTTGTACACGAGCGGCGCGGCGGCGTCCGCTGCCATGGTCCCGTCCCAGGTCGCGAGGAGCGCGTGCGCCTGGCGCCCTGCCTGCGTGCCGGGCGCGACGCGCGGCAGAAGGGCGAGGGCCTCGCGCGCGGCGAGCGAGACGGTATCCGCGTGGATCCGGGCCATGTCCTCGACCGTGAGCCCGGTCGCGCCGTCGAGCAGCTGCGAGATGCGCTCGGCCCGGTGCGGCGGCGCGTACTGGTTGCCCACGTAATGCGCCGAGTCGAACGTGGCGTGGCGGTTGTTGGCGGTGACCAGCCAGCCGGTGTCCGGATCGTCCAGGTGGGGCATTTCTTCGAAGGGCACGATGCCGCGCCAGCGGTAGCGGTCGTCGGCGCCGGGAACGGGCAGGTAGGCGTTCAGCGGGTGTCGCACGGGCAGCCGGCCGCGCAGGCGGTAGCCGATGTGGCCGGCCTTGTCGCCCATGACGAGGTTCTGGCAAGGCGACACCCAGGGCCGCATGGCCTCGCCGAGCTCGGCCACCGACCGGGCCGACAGCATCGGCGCGAGGACCTCGAAGCCGGTGTTCACGTCGACCAGTTCGGGCAGGCGCAGGCTGAGGACGTGGCGCCCGTCCGGCGCGTCGCCGATCACGGCGCCCCGCTCGGTCCAGACCACATCCACCGAGACGGCGTCGGCGCCGCGGACCGCGATCGTCTCCGCAGCGCGATGGACGACCGGCATCGAGGCAGGGGTCTCGAGGAAGAAGTCGCCGGTGTCCGCCATGCCGTGGGTGAGGCACCAGGCCACGTCCTGGTTGTGGCCGAAGTGGGGCATCCCCGGCACGCCCGGCATGCTGATGCCGATGGCGTCGAAGTCCGGGCAGGCGAGGTGGTTCTGGTAGTAGACGTTGGGCACCTCGACTGCGCGGTGCGGGTCGCCGGCGATCAGGGGAAGGCCGCTGCGCGTGCGCGAACCGGCCACGGCCCAGTTGTTCGAGGCATCGTCGCCCGACAGGCCGGCCGACCGCACCATCGCGAGCAGGCCGGCCGCGGCTTCGTCGCTCGCGACCGGCGGCGCGTGATGGTCGCCGGGGCGCAGGATGAGCGTCTCGGGCAGACCCAGGGCGGCGTACCAGCGGGCGACCGCCTCCGGGCCGTGCGCGGCGAGCAGGTGGGCGCGCCAGACCTTGCCCTCCCAGCCCCCCATGTTCAGGTGGCGCTGCAGGAAGACCGCGATCGCGTGCCAGGGCTGCCACGGCTCGGGCGTCACGCCGTTGCGGCCGAACGAGGCGGGAAGGTCCGCGCCGCAGGCCGCGATGTAGGCGTTGACGCCCCGGGCGTAGGCCGACAGCATCGTCCGCGCCCGCTCGCCCAGGGCGTCGTGGTCACGCCGGGCGACGAAGCCCAGGCGCAGGCGGCGGGCGAGGCGGTCGCCCGCGACCGCAGCCGGCCCGGCCACCTCCGCCCAGCGCCCCTGGGCCAGCCTCCGATCCCGCTCCATCTGCCACAGACGGTCCTCGGCGTGCACGAAGCCCTGGCCGAAGAAAGCGTCCTCGACGCTGTTCGCACGGATATGGGCGATGCCGAAACGGTCGCGACGGATCTCGACGCTTGCATCGAGTCCGGGCAGGCGCATGGACGAGTGCGCGGACGGTGCCACCCCGACCCCTCCCCCTGTGGATGCCCGTACGGGCTTGTCCGGGGGTTCGCCACCGTCATGGCGATCTCCTGACCGCGGCGCGATCAGGTCGGGGCAAAGAACACGGGGTTCGTGAACGCCACCGGTCGCACCGTCTCGAGGATCGGGCAGGCCCGCCAGACCTCCGCCCGCCAGAACCGCCGTCCGCCCGGTTCGACGGTAACGGCCAGGTCCGTCCCGTCGGCCGGACGCTCGCCCTCGAGGCCGCGGTCCGACCACAGCTCGAGCCGATCGCCCGGACGAAGACCGGTCGCCTCGATCGCCACCGCGGGCGCGGAGGGACCCGCAACCTCGTCGCCCTGCATGGCCGCGCCGCACGTCACCTCGACGAGCGGCCCCCCGGGGCCGACACTGATCGAGACGCGCCCGGCGCGAAGGGCCTCGAGGACGGCGACGTGCGAAAGGCCGTGCGCCAGGGCCCAGGTGGTCGGCATCGCGCGCAGCGTGAGCGGCTCGACGGCGTGGAAGTCGGTGCCGCCGGTCGCCACGAGGCGCCGGCCGCGCACCAGCTCGGCCTGCCAGAAGGCGAGCGTCCTGCGGTTGTTCGGCCGCCAGATGCCATTCCAGATCTCGATCGCGTCGATCGCCAGGTCGGGCTCGAACCCCCAGTCCCATGGACAGCCCTTGCAGCTGTCCTCGAAGGCGTGGTTGACCGAGGCGAAGGCGCCATTGTCGCGCGCCTCCGCGAGGCGCGCGACGACGTCGTCGCGGCCGGCGCTGCGCACGTCGCGCAGCGGCCGCTCGACGCCGATCAGGTTCACGTGGCCGCGCGGCGTCGTCCACTCGATGCCGGGCATCGCCAGCACGGGGCTGTCCTTCGGGAACGACGCCAGGGTGCTCGTCGTGTTGTGGTCGGTGAGGCCGACGAAGTCCAGGCCAAGCGCCGCCAGCTCGCCCGCCAGGTGCGGCGGCGCCTCGTTGCCGTCGCTGTGCGTGGTGTGGATGTGCAGGTCGCCGCGCAGCCAGGCAGTGGCCGGTCGCGTGCGCCGGATCATCACGTCGACGGCGCAGCCCGGCGCCGGCACCTTGTATGCCCCGAGGATGACCGCCCACTCGCCGGCAGGTAGCGGTCCCGGCCGGTACCCGGGCGATGCCTGCTCGAGGGCCACCCGGAGGGTGCGATGGGATCCGCCGCTCCAGCCGCGCGTGCCGTCGGGGTCGTGCAGGCCGAGGTCGATCATCGTTCCGTCCGGGCCGTCGACGGCGATCTCGGCCGCGACGGACTCCACGCCACCGGGCACGGCGAACGGCACGGCCACGTAGCGGTCCTGGTCGCCCGGGTGTAGCTCGACACGCACGCGCGTCTCGTCGGCCGCCGCGCCCAGGGCCGTCGCCCGGGTCGGGTGCATCACGCGTCCCCCCCGCCGAACAGGGCCGGCTCGTCGGTGTCGACCATGTCGACGCCACGATCGACGGCCTGCGCCCATGCGGCCGCCTCGTTCACCAGGCTGGCGTGGGCAACGAGGCCAGCGGCGCGAAACGCGGCGCAGGTCGGCGCCGTCCACCACGCCGGGGAGTGGTTGCTGCCGTCGGCGCCGACCGACCGGACGTAGGGGATCTCGCGGAACAGGCGCGCGCCCGCGATCACGAGGGCGGGCACGGAGGGGGCGGCGACCTTGAACCGCTCGACGGCCACGTGGTCGAACGACATGGCAAGGCACCCGTCCGTCATGCCGGTGGCACGCACGAGGCCGGCGACCTTCGCGGCGAGCGCGTCGTCGTCGCCCGTCGCCGGCTTGAGTTCGATGTTGAGGAACACGCGACTGCGCGCCCAGTCGAGGACCTCGGCGAGCCGGGGGATGCGCTCGCCGGCGAACGCGGCGCCGAACCACGCCCCGGCGTCGAGGGCCGTCACGGCATCCCGGGCAAGGTCGGACACCCGGCCGTGGCCGTCCGTCGTCCGGTCGACGGTCGCGTCGTGGATGACGACGGCCTCGCCGTCCGCCGTCAGCTGCACGTCGAGCTCGATCGCCCGCGCGCCGAGCTGCACCGCCCGCTCGAACGCCGCCATCGTGTTCTCCGGTGCCAGGCGCGAGGCGCCGCGGTGCGCGGCGACGAGGGGAAAGCGGTCCTCCAGGCGCGGGCGAAGCCCAGTCACGCGCTGGCCTCGCCGACCGCGTCCGGTCGGGCCAGCCAGGCTTCGATCCAGGCCCGAAGCTCGTCCGCCGACGCCACCCGTCCGTCCGCGGCGCTCGCGTCGCCGTCCGCCGGTGTCGGGTAGCGCTCGTTCCAGTGGAACCACAGCGTGTCGATGCCCAGGGCCTTGGCACCGACGATGTCGCGGGCGTAGTTGTTGCCGACCATGAGCGCCGCGCCGCTGCCGACCTCGGTGCCGGTCTCGTGCAGGGCGTGCTCGAACATCGCCGGGTGGGGCTTTTGCACGCCCAGTTCCTCCGAGATGGCAAACGCGTCGAACAGGTCGAACAGCCCGTGCTGATGGAGGACGTTGCGGTAGGTGCCGATGCGGGTGTCCGCCACCAGGGCGAGGCGCACGCCGCGCTCCCGCAGCGACCGCACCAGCTCGGCCATGCCGGGAATGAGGTCGGCCGACTGCGTCACCCCGTCGGCGTCCTTGTTCTCGCTGTCCTCGATCATGAGGGTGTCGCCGAGGTCGAAGCAGACCAGGGCCTCGTTCATGCGATCCGCTCCCATTCCATCGCCTCCCCGGTAGGGTCGTGGTGTCATGCTTCGGCCAGGGCGGCCGCCGGCTCGTCGGCGCCGCCGACGAGCCGGCCGTCCCGGTATGCGAGCGCCCTGGCGAAGCCGATGCGCAGCCGCGCTCCGGCCGGTCGCGACGTGCCGTCCGCCGGCACGAACGCGCGCACGGCACCGAACGGGCAGGACAGGACGAGCTCGTCGTAGTGGCCGCGCGGGACGCGGCGGTCGAGGGCGGCCTCGACACCGCCGGGGGCGTCCAGGATGACGTCCTCCGGCCGCACGCACAGGTCGAGCGGGCCGCCCGACACCGCCGGCGGGCGATCGCACGGGACGAGGGCGGTGCCCAGGCGCAGGCCCCGCCCTTCGACGTGGCCCGAGAACCGGTTCATGGCGCCGATGAACGTTGCGACATGCAAAGAGGCCGGCCGCCGGTACAGGACGCCCGGCGTCTCGTACTGCTCGATCCGGCCGCGGTCGAGGATCGCCACCCGGTCCGAGATGGACAGGGCCTCCTCCTGGTCGTGGGTGACGAACACCGTGGTCGTGCCCGAACGCTGCTGGATCGCCCGGATGTCCTCGCGGACGCGTTCGCGCAGCTTGGCGTCGAGGTTGGACAGCGGCTCGTCGAGGAGCAGGACCTGCGGGTCGAGCACGAGGGAGCGGGCGAGGGCAACGCGCTGCTGCTGGCCGCCGGACAGCTGGGCCGGGAACTTGCGGTCCTGGCCCTTGAGGTCGACCAGGGCCAGCACGGCGGCGACCCGGGCGCGGATCTCCTCGCGCCCGAGCCTGCGCACGCGAAGGCCGTACGCGATGTTGTTCACCACGTCCATGTTCGGCCACAGGGCGTAGCTCTGGAACACCATGCCGGTCGGACGGCGCTCGGGCGGCGTGTCGGTCACGTCGCGGCCGTCGATGCGGATGCGACCGCCGTCCACGGGCAGAAACCCGCCGATCATGCGCAGGATCGTGGTCTTGCCGCTGCCCGACGCACCGAGCAGGCAGACAAGCGCCCCCGACGCCACCTCGAGGTCCAGGCCGTCGATGACGACCTGTCCGCCCAGGCGCTTGGACACGCCTTCCAGACGGAGCTGGGCCATGCGGACCCTCCCCCCTTCTCGCCGCGCCTGCGCTAGTGGAGGCGGAAGGCGTTGGCGAACGCGTCGCTGATGATGTACCGGCGCACCAGGAGCAGAAGGATCAGGGACGGGATGGTGAGGAGGATGGAGAACACCGCGGCGGCCTGCTGGGGATAGCCGTCGACCAGGCTGTACATGATCACCGGCATCGTCTGGAAGTGCGGCACGCCGACGAGGAACGTGCCCTGGGCCTCGTCGAGGGAGCCGATGAACGTCAGGATGAGGGCGATGAGCACGCCCGGAAAGGCGTGCGGCACGGTGACCCGCAGGAAGGTGCGCAGCGGGCCGGCACCGGCATCCCGGCTGGCGTCCTCGAGTTCGCGCGGCACCGAGGCGAATGCGGCCGTGGGGATCCAGGTCATCGGCACGATCCGGCCCAGGGTCTGCACGATGACGACCCCGACGAACGTGCCGTTCAGGTGCAGGCCGTAGAACAGCTGGGCGAGGGTGATGAGGATGCCGAACGTGGGGAAGGCGTTGATCGCGAAGATGCTGACCTGGAACAGGCGGCGGCCGGGAAAGCGGAAGCGGGAGAAGGCGTAGGCCGCCGGCAGGCAGACCAGCGCCGAGGCGATCGTCACGATGGGGGCAAAGGTGAAACTGAGCACGATCGACTCGCCCAGGTTGGGCGCCATGAACACCGACCGCCACCACGACAGGGTGTAGGTCTGGGGTAGCAGGGCGGGCGCGTACCAGGTGTTCGCGAACGCCGATACGGCCAGGGTGACGAGAGGCGCCAGGATGAAGATGCTGAGGAGAACCAGGCCGAGGACGGCGGCCGCGGCGCCGGCGGCCCTGCCGACCGCGCGCCGGCGGCTCGACGCCTCGCCCACGAGGGCGGGGGGAGGGGGCAGGGTGCCGAGCGACACGGCGCTCATCGGGCTGCCCGCTCCTGGCGCAGGTTGGCGCGGATGTACACGTACGCCACGCCGAGCGCCATGACGAACAGGATGATCGCCATCGCCTGCGACTGCTGGGGTTCGCCGTAGGACGTGAAGTAGCTGTACATCGCCACGCCCAGCATCTGCGGCGAGTTCGGTCCCATGAGGTAGGGCACGGTGAAGCTGCCCAGGACGCCGATGGCCGTGAACGTTGTCGCGATCGTGGTGGGCAGGAGGTTCTGGGGAACGAGCACATGCCAGATCTGCGACAGCCGGGTGGCGCCGATGTCGCGCGCCGCCTCGAGGTGGGTCGGCGGCACCGCCTTGAGGCCGGACGAGATCATGAGGACGGCGAACGAGATGTTGGTCCAGACCTGGCCGATGAGGATGCCGGCGCCGCTGTAGCTCGGCATGGTCAGGTTGGGAAGGCCCAGGTGGCTGAAGACCGACGAGAGAAAGCCGCCCTGGTTGTAGAACACGACCAGGGCATACGACGCGATCACCACCGGGATGAACATCGGCACGATGTACAGGATGCCGATGAGGCGCGCGACCGGCCCGTCCGAGAAGGTCATGTAGAGGGCGATCGCCCAGGCCAGGGCGAGGACGACCACGACGGTCGTCGCCGTGATCCAGACGGTCGCCCACAGGTCCTTCAGGAAGATCGGGTTGGCGAACAGCTCGCGGTAGACGCCCAACGTGACGAGGTGGACGGCGCGGACCTGGTGCAAGGCGAGCTGGACCGTGGCGCTGTTCGCGGCGGACAGGTCGCCCAGCGAGTATGCGATCGACAGGGCGATCGGCACGCCGATGAAGGCGCACAGGAACACCATCGGCGGCAGGGACATGGCAAGGCCCAGCCACGGGCGGTTGCGCACCGCGTTCGCTCCCTCCTCACGGGGGAGTCCGGAGGCCCTTGGGCGCTCCGGACTCGGCCGGCTTGGGGCCTACCTACTGGGCGGCGATGTCGCTGTTCCACCGGGCGGACAGGTCGTCGCCGTACTGGGTGGAGTACCAGTTGCCCGGCGCGTGCCGCACGATCGCGGCGAACTTGGCCTGGACCGCCTTCGACATGTACTGGTACTTGACGCCGGGGAAGCCGCCCATCACGTTCACCACCGCGTCCTGGGCGGCCGGTGTGAGCAGCCAGTTGATGAAGGTTTCGGCCTGCTTGACGTGGGCCGAGTTCTTCGGGATAAGCACGTCGGCCGGGCCGCCGTCGAACGCCGGCGTCGGCTGGGCGAGCTTGATCGTCGGCGGCAGCGCGTGCACCCGCAGCGAGCTGGTGGCAATGTCCGACCACTGCGGCGCCATCCAGATCGCGCCGCTGGCGAGGAGCTGGTCGACGGGGAGGTTGCCGTTCGGGTAGTAGCCGCCACGGTACATGTCGGGGGCGAGGCTCTTCAGCTCGGCAAAGCCCTTCGCCCAGTACGTGTTCTCGAGCGTCGTGGACGGCTTGAAGCTGTTGTCGAAGATGTTGCGGATGTTGGCCGGGATGTAGCTGTCGACCACGGTCTGGACGAACGCGTCGCCCGAGCCGCCGTCGTTCGGGTTGCAGTACGCGAACTTGCCCGGGTTGGCCTTGATCCAGGCTTCAAGTTGGGCGAGCGTCGTCGGCGGGTTCTTCACGTACTTGCTGTTGTAGGCGAGGATGACCCACGAGCCGCGGAACGGCACACCCTCGTGGTTCGACTGCTGCAGCCATGTCGGATTGATCTCCTTGAGCAGCGGGATGTTCTTCGTGTTGAAGTTGACGCCGTCGTGAAGGTCCCACAGCGGGATCATGATGTCGTTCGGGTCGACAATGTCGTAGGGCGAGGGCTCGCCCGATTCGATCGAAGCGATGATGTTGCCTAGCGTGGCCGCGTCCTGGCTGCCGCCGAACGTGACGTTGACCTTGATGTTCGGATGCGTCTTCTCAAACATCGGAACGAGCACGTTCGTGTAGATGTTCAGGTTCGTGCCGGCCGCCGGCCCCGACAGCTGCGTGTACAGCTGGAGCGTCACGACCTTGGAGCTCGTCGCCGCGGCCGCCGTGCCGACTCCGAGGGCGGAGACGGCGAGCATGGCGCCGGCGAGGATCGACGCTGTGCGCGCTCCGGGACGCATCGCCACAACCCCTTTTCGAAGGTTTCGGACCCACGCACAACGTACAGTCGCGGCGTTAAGGTTCGATGTCCATTCGGTTAAGGGCATGTGAAGCCTCGGGTTCCGTATGTTGCGATCGAGTTAAGTCCCTTACCTGAATTCCGGCGAATCGGTGGCGACGTGGAGTGGCTAGGAGCATTCCGGTTGCGAATACGTGGATAGATCTTAACATCTTGTGCGTTGACGTCGCGGATGCCGCCTTCGTACGCTCGGCACAACCGGACGCGAGGGGGCGGGGGCGACGATCCGCTTGGGACTTTGCAGCTCCTGGCACGTGCACGCGCGCGACTACGCGGCGCAGGCCCAGCGAAACCCCGACACGCAGATCACGGCGGTATGGGACGAGGACGACGCGCGGGGCAGACAGGTTGCCTCCGGCCTCGACGCCGACCTCGCCCCCAGCCTCGAGGCACTCCTCGCCCGATCCGACGTCGACGGGGTCATCGTCACCACGGCGACGACCTGCCATCGGGACGTGATCATGGCCGCGGCGTCGGCGGGCAAGCACGTCTTCACCGAGAAGCTCCTCGCGCCCACCGTGCGCGAGTGCGCCGACATCCTCGAGGCCGTGCAGGGTGCGCGCGTCCGGCTCATGGTGTCGCTGCCGCACACGACGTACGGGTATGCCCTGGCCCTGCGCGAGGTGGTCAGCGAGGGCCGCCTGGGCCGTCTGACGGTCGCCCGCGTGCGGCGCACGCACAATGGCGTCGGGTGGCTTCCCGAGCGGTTCTTCCGGCTGGACGAGGCGGCCGGGGGAGCGCTGTTCGACCTGGGCTGCCATCCCATGTACCTGGTCCGCCAGTTCCTCGGCCTTCCCGAGGCGGTGACCGCGACCTACGGCCATGTGACGGGCCGCGCGGCCGAGGACAACGCGGTCGCGCTGCTGCATTACGCCAGCGGCGCGATCGGGGTGGTCGAGTCGGGGTTCGTCGAGGATGACGCCTACAGCGGCGTCGAGCTCCATGGCATGGTGGGCAGTGCGGTCCTGACGTCGGCCGACGGCCGCCTCCTCGTGCGCAGCCAGACGGCGCCCGATCCCCGGGCGTGGGTGGAAAGGCCGGTCGGCCAGCACGGGCCGGCGCCGTTCGACCAGTGGGTGGAGCACATCCGGCGCGGCACGGCGGCAGTCGACAACGTCCAGCTGGCGCTCGACCTGACGCTGCTCATGGAGGCCTGCGACCGCTCCGCGCGCACCGGCCGCCGCGTCCCGCTCGCGGACATCGAGGGCTAGGGCTGTGCGCGTCGGGCGCATCCGCGCCGGTGGCATCGCGCGGGCCCAAGTGGCGGCGTATCGGGAGATCGAGGACGTCGAGGTGGTCGCGCTGTGCGACCCGGTGCCCGGTCGAGCCGGTGCGCCGGCCGACGGTCCGGGCCTCGCGGGCGCAGCCACGCTCGACGACCACAGGGCGCTTCTCGCCCACGGCGTCGACGCCGTCAGCGTGTGCACGCCCCATGCCGCCCATCGGGTACCGACGGTGGACGCGATGGCGGCCGGGGCGCACGTCCTGATCGGACGGCCCATGGCCACGGGCGCCGCCGATGCCGCGCCGATGGCTCGCGCCGCGCGCGGCGCCGGGCGCGTCCTCGGCGCCGGCTTCCAGGAGCGGCACGATCCCGGTGTCGTTGGCGCCCGCCAGGTCGTAGCCTCGGGAGACATGGGCGACATCTACTGCGCTCGGGCCGGCGGTGGCCGCCGCAGGAAGATCCGCGGCGGGTCGTTCGTCCGGCGGGCATCGGCGGGGGCCGGTGCCGTGGCCGACATCGGCTGCTACGCGCTCGACCTGTTCGTCTACCTGCTCGGCTTTCCCGGACCGCTGTCGGTGACCGCGGCCACGTCGGCGCGGTTGGGGCGCGACCCGGCCGTGTACGCGCAGGCGGACGCGTTCGCGGTCGAGGACTTCGCCGCCGCGTTCGTGCGCTTCGAGGGCGGCCTCATCCTTCTCGGCACGCGGGCCGGCATGCGCCTGACGGCGGTGCGCGACAAGGGCGTGAGGGACGAGGGAGTGGCGGCGCTCACGCTGCTCCACGACGTGCACGGGCGTCCGGCCCAGACCGAGCTTGCGCTGCCGGCCCACCGTGGCAGCGTCTTTGCCGACAAGGTGCGTGCGTTCGTGCAGGCGGCGCGGGGCGCCGGACCGCCGCCGGTGCCCGGGGAGGAAGGACTCGTGGTCCAGGCGACCATCGACGCGATCCTGCGCTCGGCGGCCCTGGGGCGGGAGGTGCCGGTCGAGGTTCCGGCAATCTGACGCGCGCTGGCCAAAAAGGGGGACGTCCCGTGCTGACCCTGACCGATGACGAGAGGACGAGCGGCTTCCTCATGCCCGAGACGGTGCAGGCGACGTCCGAACTGCTGCGCACCCAGGGCTACGTGGTGTTCGACCGTCTCCTGACGCCCGAGCGCGTGGAGGAGCTCCTGGGCGCGTTCGACCCCCTGTTCGACGCGTACCTCTCGCGCAGCATGTACCGGACCGGGGCCAACCGGGCCCGCATGTACCTGCCCTTCGAGTCGCCGTTCATCGGCGAGGACGTGATCGCGAGTCCCGTGCTCCTGCCGGTCCTGCGGGACGTCCTGGGCGAGGGCATGCGCTGCACCTACTTCGCCTCGGACACGCCGCTGCCCGGATCGCAGTACCAGAACGCGCACTCGGACATCGCGCCGCTGTTCCCCGACGTGTCGGTGTCCCTACCGACCTACGCCCTGGTCGTGAACATCCCCCTCGTCGACGTCACGGAGGAGAACGGACCGCTCGAGATCTGGCCGGGTACCCACCTCAACCCGGAGTGGTCGGCCCACGTGACGCTCGACGGTAGCGTAGGTCCGCACCTCGACATCGTGCGCGCGGCCGCGCGCATGCGCTCCGAGCGGGTCCTCATGCCGGCCGGCGGCGCCGTCATCCGCGACAGCCGGTGCTGGCACCGCGGCACCCCCAACCTGTCCGGTGCGCGTCGGCCCAACCTGGCGCTCGTCTACCATCGTCACTGGTTCGGCGCCGGCCACACCATCCCGATCCCCCAGGACACCTACGGTGGGCTGTCGCCGGTCGCACGGGCCCTGTTCCGGGCCGAGCGGATCGGCGATCCGGTGCGCCTGCCCTGGGACTGGGACCCGCCCGACACGCGCCGCTAGCCGCGCGGCGCCTGCGCCGACCGGGCCAGGCGCACCGCCTCGTACAGCCGGTCGGGTCGCATCGGGATGCGATCGACGGCGATGCCGAGCGCGTCCTCGACCGCGCTGCACAGGGCGGCCGCCGCCGGGATGGTGCCGCTCTCGCCGACCCCCTTCGCCCCCAGGGGCGTGTTCGGGGTCGGCGTCTCGCGATGCGTGAAGACGATTCGTGGCATGTCGCTCGCCGTCGGGACCAGGTAGTCCATGAACGACTGGGTGAGAAGCTGTCCCGATCCGTCGTACAGGACCTCCTCGAGCAGGGCGCCGGATAGGCCATGGGACAGGCCCCCCGCGAGCTGTCCCTCGACGATCGCCGGCGACAGGCGTCGGCCGACATCGTAGGCGATCCAGTACCGGTCGACCTTCACCCGGAAGTCGTCCGGGTCGACCCGCACCGCCGCCACGTGCACGCTGGATCCGTACGACATCCGCGGCGCGGGCGGGTAGGCGGTCTCGGACAGTTCCGGCGAACCGCCGCCGGCGCCGCCGGAGCGCGGCACGGAGAAGGCGTTTCGCTGGGCGAGGGCGGCGAGCGCGATGCGCCGCGCCGGTACGCCCCGCACCTGGGCCCCGCCCGTGCCCAGTTCGATGTCGGCGGGGTCGGCCTCGAGCGCGAGCGCCGCCGCTTCCCGCAGGCGCTGGGCCAGGCCCTGGGCCGCCAGATGGACGGCGACCGCACCGGTGGTCGCCGTTCGGCTGCCCCATGTGCCGATGCCGCGGGTGAGGACCGCGGTGTCGGTCCAGTCGACCTGGATGTCCTGCGGCGCAAGACCCGTGGCCCGGGCGACGAGGTCGGTGAACACGGTCTCGTGACCCTGCCCCTGGCTGGGGGTGCCCGCGACCACGTGCACCTTGCCGTCGACCCCGAGGTAGGTGCGCGCCCCCTCGTAGGGTGGCGTGCCCGTGTCCTCCAGGGAGAGAACGACGCCCACGCCGTAGGGCCGTCCGCCCGACCGCTCGTCCGCCTGGATCCGCCGCAGGTCCGGCATGTCCACCGCCGCGAGGGCGCTGTCGAGGAGGCGGGGGAGGTCGGCGCTGTCGAGATGGATCGTCCGCGGACCGTGCCCCTCCGACACGAGGGCAAGTTCGGCCGGGTACGCCTCGGCCGGTCGCAGGTTGCGGCGACGCACCTCGACCCGATCGAGACCGGCCGCGTCGGCCAGGCGGTCCATCGCCCGCTCCATGAGAAAGTTGGCCTGGGGTCGGCCCGCCCCCCGGTACGGTCCCTGGGGCGTCTTGTGGGTGTACACCGAGCGTACCCGTGCCCGGTAGGCGGGAACCTCGTAGGCGACCGGCGCCATCGTCGCCACGTGGCCGACGATGGGAAAGCGGAAGGCGTACGCGCCGTGGTCGGCCACCGCCTCGGCGTCGACGGCCAGGATGCGCCCGTCCCGATCGGCGGCGATCCGCACGCGCTGCACCGACTCGCGCTCCTGGGTGCCCATCTGGAAGTGCTCGCGGCGATCCTCGACGAACCTCACCGGCCGGCGAAGACGCAGCGCGAGGAGCGCGCACAGGCCGTCCTCGGGGTACAGGCCGTTCTTGATCCCAAACCCTCCGCCGACGTCGGGAAGGACGACGCGAACCTGTTCGTCGCCGAGCGACAGGGCCTGGCATAGGTCGCGCTTGAGGCCGTGGGCCGACTGGTGGGCGGCGTACACCGTAAGGTGGCCCAGGGGGTCGGGCACGCACAGGATGGCCCGGGCCTCGAGCGGGTGCGCCGTGGCGCGCGCGATCGACTGCTCGAATGTGACCTGGACCGGTGCGGCGGCGAAGGCCCGGTCGACGTCGCCATAGGTGAACGTCTCCGCATAGGCATCGTCGGAGGGCTGGTCGGGGCGGGCCCGCGTGCCGCCCGCCCCGCGCTGCGCGTCCATGACCGCCGGCAGGGGATCGTACGACACCGCGATGCGCTCGGCCGCGTCCTCGGCCGCGTAGCGATCGCCCTCGACGCACACCGCCGCCACCGGCTGGCCGACGAACCGCACCTCGCCCTGGGCGAGCGCCGGCGGCTCGCCCTCTGCCAGCCGCGGCGCCCACCGGCGCAAGTCCTCGCCGGTCAGCACCGCGCGCACAACGCTGTCGCCGTCGAGCGCGCCGGCGTCGACAGCCGTCACCCGCGCGTGACCGTGCACGCTGCGTACGACGGCCAGTTCGAGCGTGCCCGGCACCTGCAGGTCAGCCACGTACCTGCCCTGACCGCGCAAAAGCCTGTCCTTGCCGATCTCCCGGTCGTCCATGGCCGATCGCCTCCCCGGTCGGGTTCGCGCCGGGCTGCGCGATCCCCTGGACCGCGACCCGACGGCGCATGCGCTCGAAGGAAGGAACTGGGCGACCGCCCGAAGAAGGGTCGCTTCATGGCGAACCGGCCGGTTGGCCGGCTTGCGCGCGAGCGGGGGGTGGACGCATGCCGATCTCGCGAGACGAATTCGCCCAGGGGCAGACCGCCGAAACCCTGGATGCCAAGATTCTCGCCTTCCTTGAGCGAGAGCCGGAGCAGGCTTTCACCACGAGAGAGATTCGCGACGCCATCGAGCCGTCGCCGGTCGGGCCGGGCGAGAAGCGCGCGCGCGAGGTTTCCCAGATCCGCGACTTCCTCGGCCTGGGGCGGTGGGAGAACGCCCTTTCCCAGCTCGAGGCCAAGCGTCGGGTCAGGGCTCGCTACGTGACCTTGCCGGACGGACACCGCGAGACCTACTGGGCGCTGCGCGAGTAGGTCGCTCGCCAAAGCGTCCGGACGACGGTTGGGCCGAGGCGGTCGCGCCTCGGCCCATGTACGTTGCCGGTCGCGCCGGCAAATGCCCAACGCGGCCGGCGGCGGTGCCGGCGGGTAGGCCGGGGCCGGTCGCCCTGCGCAACCCCTTCGCGTGACCCTGGACGGGCGGGTACGGTCAGGAGACGATCCTGCGGCTGGCTGACGAGGCAGCCCGGGCCGGCCACCGGGGCCCCAGGCCGGCGGTGGCGCGCAAGAACTGGCCGGCCGCGCGGTTCTGGTCAAGGCCGGTGGCGACCGGATTGTCGGCGTCTGGGACATCGTGCGTTCGGGGAGCGGCGATCGCCCACGTGATTCTTGCCGGGCGGCCGGCGGGCGGACGCTGACCGACGCCGTCGGCCGCCCCGGTGAGATGACAGGCCGGAACGTGACGCGGCCACCGTGCGGGTTGGTCTCAGCCCGTCTCGCCGACGCGGACGGCAGCCCAGGCGGCGCGGCGCGTTGTGCGCACGAAGCGCACCGCCTGGCCGGGCCGCAGCTGTGCCGCCCGCCAGGTGTCCACCGCCGTCAGCTGGAGGGGCTTGGGGTAGCCGCCGATCGACCCCCGGTCGGCCAGAAGGAGCACGGGAAGCCCCGACGGGGGCCACTGCAGGGCGCCGGCCACGGTGCCCTCGGACACCATGTCCCCGAACGCCCACGCGGGCGCCGGCTCCAGGGGCTGGAGGATGACACCTACCCGGTTGGCCTGCGGCGTGACGCGAAACCGGGCCGCGAAGAGGTGGCGACGGACCGGCGCCGGCGTCATCGCCCACTGCGGACCGGGCAGGGCGGTGAGCGCGATCGACCCGTCCACCGCCGCCGGTCCGGGCGCACGCTCCGGGCCCGCCCGTCCGGGCGGCCCGGCGCCGCCGTCCGGCGCTGGCGCCATGCCTACGGGCAGGCGGTCGCCCGGGCCGAGCGGCCGGCCGGCCAGCCCCGGCAGCTCGGACGGCAGGTCGGCGCTGCGGCTGGCGAACACGGGGGGAACGTCGAGCCCGCCTGCCACGGCCAGGTAGGCGCGCAGCCCCTCGGCACGCCGGACAAAGGTCACGACTGCCCCCGTCCGCACGGCAAACGGGGTCCCGACCGGCTGCTCCTCGCCGTCGACGCACGGGGCGAGACCGCCGCCGGCCAGGCAAAGACGCACGTCCGCCAGGACGACGAGTTCGGGCCCCTTGGCGAGCATCTCGAGGCCGGCCGCCTCCGGCGGGTTTCCGACCGCGCGGTTGGCCGCACGCAGGGCAGCCGCGTCGAGCGGACCGGCCTCCGACAGGCCATACTGCATCGCACGGCGTGGCCGGCCGTCGACGACGAGGTCGAGCAGGCCGGCCCGCCGTACCTCGATCACGACACGCCCTCCGGCAGCGCGACGAACCGGACCGTGTCGCCCACGCGCATCCGGCAGCCCTCGCTCGGGGTGGGCGCCAGGGGGTCGAACAGGGGCAGCTCGGTGCGCCCGACGATCTGCCAGCCGCCGCTGGAGGCGCGCGGGTAGACGCCGGTCTGGCGCCCCGCGATCCCGACCGACCCGATCTCCACCCGCTGGCGCGGCGCCGCCCGGCGCGGCGCCGCGATGCGTGGGTCGACGAAGCCGCAAAACGGGTACCCGGGCCGGAACCCGACCGCCAGCACCGTGTACTCGACGGCCGTGTGGTACCGCACCACGTCGGCCGGCGTCAGGCCCGCCCAGGCCGCGACATCGCCCAGGTCGGGACCGCCCTCGCCACCGTAGCGGACCGGTACCTCCCATACGCGACCTGCTGCCGCCTCGCCGCCGCCCCCCGCGAGCGCGCGGCGCACCCGCCGGCGCACGGCCGCCGCCACCGAACCGGGCGAATCCTGTCGCGCCAGCGCGAAGGGATCGAGCAGGGCAAGAACCGAAGTGTAGGAGGGGACGACCTCGACAAGGCACGCCGGAGGATCGTTCTCCAGTGCCTGGGCCACCGCCGCAACCCGGCGCGTGGCCTCCGGACCGGCCTGCGTGGCGACCTCGACGAGAAGCGCGTGCTCGCCCACCCAGCGCACGCGCGCGTCGACGGCGGGCGGCGCGGCGAGGCCGGACGCGTTTTCTCCCACCCCGGTCACCCCTTTGCTCCGAACGGCTTTCTTCTCGAGTGCGCCGGCTCCTTCCGGGGCTGGCGAGGAGGTGGCACAGCCCATGGCGAGCGCGCGCACCCTGCTGGTCCGGGGTCGCATCTACACCGGCGACTGGAACGGACAGGCCGTGACCGATGCCCTGTGGGCACAGGACGGGGTGGTCCGGGCGATCGGCGCCGAGGCACGCAGCCTCGGACACGCCCATGAGACCTGGCAGCTCGGCGCGGACGAGTGCGCCGTGCCCGGGTTCTGGGACAGCCACATCCACCTGTCGGACTACGGGCACAGCCTCGACGAGGTGTCCCTGGGCGAGGCGCGGTCCAACGCCCAGGTGCGCGCGCGCCTGGAGGCGGCCGCCGCGGACCGCCCTGCCGACGGCACGCCCCTGCTCGGCCGTGGCTGGATGGTCGGCGCGTGGCAGGCGGAGCCGCCGCACAGGGCGGCACTGGACACCCTGGGCGCGCGACCGGTGCTGCTCTGGAACCACGACTACCACAGCCTGTGGGTGAACGGATTCGCCCTGACGGCGGCCGGGATCGACGCCACGACCCCCGACCCGCCGGGCGGCCGCATCGAGCGCGACGAGGCGGGCGAGCCGACCGGTGTCCTGCGCGACGCGGCGACCGACCTCGTCCGTTCGCTCTGGCCGCGGGCGACCGCAGCCGGCCTGGAACGGGCCCTCGTGCGGGCCCAGGATGCGCTGTGGCAGATGGGCGTGACCGCCGTGTGCGCGATCGAGACCGACCCGGAGGCCGTCCGCGCGCTCGTCCGCCTCCACCGCCAGGGCCGTCTGCGGCTGCGCTGCAGCGTCTACCTGCCGCTCGCGCGCCTCGAGGCCCTGGAGTCGACCGGCCTGTCCACCGGGCTCGGCGACGACCGGCTCTGGCTCGGCGGCGTGAAGGCGTTCATGGACGGCGCGCTGGGCTCGCAGACGGCGCACATGCGCGAGGCCTACGACGAGGTGGGCGGCACCGGCCTCGCGATGCCGGTCGCGGCGGCGCTCGGCGAGCGCCTGGCCCGTCTGCGGGCGTCCGGCCTGCGCCTCGCCCTGCACGCCATCGGCGACCGCGCCGTGTCCGACGCCGTCCTCGCGCTGGCGGCCGGCGTCCCGGCGTGGGAGTACGACCGCGTCGAGCATGCCCAGCTGGTGCCGCCGGACGTTGTCGCGCGCTGGCCGGCGGACCGCGTCGCGGCCTCGATGCAGCCCGTCCACCTCACCGACGACCTCGAGCTCATGGCCCGCTTCTGGGGCGGGGAGCGATCGGGCTACGCGTTTCCGTTCGCGTCCCTGCGCCGGCGCGGCGTGCCCTTGCTGTTCGGGTCGGACGCGCCGGTGAGCGACCCGAACCCGCTTCTCGGCCTGTGGGCGGCCGTGGAGCGACGCCGCCCCGGGGGTGCCGCGCTTGTCCCCGAGGAGCGCATCGGTGCGTTGGAGGCACTCGAGGCGTACGCGGCCGCGCCCGCCCGTGTCGAGGGTCGGCCGCATCTGGGACGGCTGACCCCGGGCAGCCCGCTGTCCGTGGCCGTCCTGAGCGGCGACCCGGGCCAGGCGGACGTCGACCTGGCCAAGCTGCGGGTGGTCGCCGTCGAGGGGACGTAGCCCGAATCAGCTACCCTGGAGCGCCGTCCGCAGGGCCGGCGCTTCTTCGCCGGCGGCGAAGAACACCCGGTAGGCCTCGACGAGAAACGCCTCGGTGTTGGCCGTGAGGGCGCGCTCGAGCTCCGCGCGGCGGGCCGACGCGTCGGTCGCCAGCTCGGCGACGGCGTGCGCCAGGCGATGCGAGTCGCGATGCAACTCGAGCAGAGACCCGAGCGAACGGCCCGGGTGCGGGTAGCGCTGGTACCAGCTACCGAACGCGCACTGCACGTTCTCACCCACATCCTCCGCCGCGAGCGGGTCGGGCGGGTGGCGCAGGGCGGTAAAGACGCGACCGATCCAGCGCAGGTGGAGCTGGATCGCCGTCATGTAGTCGGCGTGGTCGGTGAGCGGTCCACCGCCGCTGCGCCCCGCCGCCGGCTGCCCCTCGACGCGCCAGCGGCGCACCCACGCGGGAATCTCCGACGCCGGCATCGGCCGTCCGTACAGGTAGCCCTGGCCGATCCGCGTGCCCATGCGCAGGAGGGCCTCCTCCAGCGCCGCCGTCTCGACGCCCTCGGCCACCACCTCCCGGTCCGCGCTGATCCCCATCAGCAGGATGGCGTGGGCGATCGCCCAGCCCCCGGGGGTCTCCAGCATGTCGCGGGTGAAGGTCAGGTCGACCTTGATGGTGTCGAACGGCAGGTCGGACAGGTACGCGATCGAGGCGTAGCCGGTGCCGAAGTCGTCGAGCGAGAGCCGCACGCCCATCGCGCGCAGGTCCTGCATCACCTCGCGGGCCCGGCGGGTGTCCGCGATCGCCGCCGACTCCGTGATCTCCACCTCGAACACGTCCCGCCCGAGCGCGCCCACCTGCTGCAGGCGCCGGCGCAGTCCGTCGGCGAAGCCGTCAGCGAGGAAGTGCTGGGGCGCCACGTTGACCGCCACGCGCAGGTCGAGGCCGGCGTCGTGCCAGGTCCGCCAGTGGGACAGGGCGGTCGCGGTCACCCATTCGCCAAGTCGCGCCATGGTCTCGCGGTCCCGGACGAGGTAGAGGAACTCGCCGGGCGCGAGAAGGCCGCGCTCGCCGTCCCGCCAGCGCAACAGCGCCTCGAGGGCGCGCACCTCTCGCGTCTCCATGTTCACCTGGGGCTGGAAGTACAGCTCCAACTCGCCGTGCTCGATAGCCCTCGTCATGCGGTCGGGCGCGGCCCGCAGGGCCTCCTGCTCGCGCTCCATCTCGGGCGCGAACAGGCGCGCCGTGTTGCCGCCCTCGGCCTTGGCCAGGCGCAGGGCGAGACCGGCCCGCGCGCTCAGCGACTCGAGCCGGCTGCCGTGGTCCGGGAGCACCGCCACGCCGACGCTGGCGGGCGCCCGCACGCTCCGGCGGCCGGCGCGAAGAGGTCGCCCCAGCGCCCGCATCAGGTCTTCCGCCCACGTCCCGGCATCCCGGTCGTCGTCGAGGGGCACGGCCAGGGCAAACTCGTCGCCGCCGATCCGCGCCGCCACGCCCTGCCCGCCGGCTGCCCGGGCGAGGCGCCGACCGAACGCCGCCAGCACCTGATCGGCCGTGTCGGTGCCCAGCAGGTCGTTGGTCCGTTGGAACTCGTCCAGGTCGAGCACGGCCAGCGCCACCCGGCCTCCGGACGGGCGCGACGCCTGCTCGGCCAGGGCCTCCAGATGGCGCCACAGGCCGGTGCGGTTCCACAGGCCGGTGCCGGGCTCGTGCGAGGCAGCCCACTCCAGGGCCGTCGCCGCCCGACGCTGGGCGCTGGTATCGCGCAGGACACCCGCCTGCCGCCGGCCGTAGGGCGTGCTCACGCCGCCGGTCGCCACCTCGAGCGGGAAGACGCTGCCGTCGGCCCGCCGGCCGACGCGCTGGGCGGCCCGTACCGACCGTCGTCGCCTTCCGACCGGCCGGGCGACCTCGACCGGATCGGCCCACAGCGCGTCGGCCGACCTGCCCACCAGTTCGTGCACCTCGAGGCCGAACATGCGTGCCGCCGCGGCGTTCGCGAGCTCGATGCGGCCCGCGTCGTCCATCAGGACGAGGCCGTCGCGCACGGTCTCGAACACCGCCCGCAGGGCCGCTTCGCCGCGCTGACGCTCGGAGCGGGCATGCAGGTGGTCCAGGCCGTACGCGACGTCGGCCGCGAGCTCGCCCAGGAGTCGGCCGTCCTCCGCCCGGAAGAACCCGACCTCGGTCGCGTGCAGCCCGATCAGGCCGCGCCGCCCGCCGTGCTCCAGGGGCGCGACGGCGAACGAGCGGAAGCCCGCGTGGCGCGCGCGCGTCTGGTTGGGGCCGTGGGGGGGCCCGGCCGTGACGTCGTCGACGACCTGGATCCGACCCTCGCGCAAGGCGCGGCTGGCGACCGCCCGATCCGGCGGGCTCGCGGGCTCCAGGGGAATGCGAAGGCGGCGCGCGAATGCCGCCGGCTCGCCGCGCCACACCTCCGGGCGCAGGACGCCCGTCGTCTCGTCGAGCCATCCCACCCAGGCCAGGGCCACGCCGCCCGCGCCCACGACGGCAGCGCACACGTCGCCCAGCAGCTGCCCGACCGACTCCGCACGGACGATCGCCTGGTTGCACTCCGACAGCACGGCGTAGAGCCGCCGGGCCCGTTCGCTCTCGCTTTCGCTCGCGCGCAGGCGCTCGACGATGGCGGCGTGGCGCCGCTGGGAGGCGATGTGCCGGGCGATGATCTCGAGGATCGCGAGGCGGTCGGCGGACAGTGCGGGAGCCTCCTCCCGCCATGCCACCGCGAGCACGCCCTGCGACTCGCGTTCATCCTCGAGGGGGACGGCGAGGTAGCTGCGCACCTCGCCCACGCCGAGCCGGGCCGCGCGCGTCTCGTCTACACGGGCCGTAAACGTGGGTCGCGCGTCGCGCCAGGCCTGACGGAGGTCGCTCGCCGTTTGGCCGAAGTCGAACGTCGACAGCTGTGCGCCTGCCGCCAGCCCCACGACGTCGGCCACGTGCAGGCCGCCTGCCGGGTCGGCGAACAGTACGGCGGCGGCATCGGCACCAGCGACGGTCCGGCACTGGCGCAGCAGGCCGTGCAGCCACGGCTCGGGCGCGGTCGCCCCGGGTTGGGCGTTCGACGGCGCGGCGGGGACGGCGGTTCGGCCTCGAGACTGCACGATGAGCCTCCGGGGTAGAGCAAACGTTCAACGCAGTGCTCTGTGTTCGTTCGCCACGCCGTGGCGGGTTCCTTTGGCCCGACGGCGAACGACAGGTCCTTCCGGGGGAGGAAACCTTTTCCTTGGCGAATTCCCTCGCGACATGCCGGCACGAAGGGGGAGGCAGATGGCGGCCGAGCTGTTGGCGGCGGGGGGGCCGTTCATCGCCGAGCCGGGTCTCGTCGCCGCCGTGGCGGCCGATCTGTCCACGGCGGCGGCGCGCATGCTGGACGCCGTGGCCGCCCTGGCCTGGCCGGCGGTGGCGCTTGTCGCCGTCTGGCGCGCCGGGCGCGTCGCCGAGCGCTGGCTCGCCCGCGATGCATACGTGCCCACCGGCGAGACCGTCGCAGCGCCCGGCGACGATGCCGGGGCAGCGGCGGTAGCCCGGCTCGAGGCGCTGGTGGCGGAGGCCGACCGGCGGACGCCGCCGAGGCCCCAGCGGCTTCGCGGCGTCCAGGCCGCACCCGCGATCACGGCCCCGCCGGCGCGCCTTCCGGGGGAGCACCCGCGGGCCGGCGCGACGCGGCTTGCGGCGCGCCTGCAGACGGGGCTCGACGACGCGCTCGCGGCCGTCGGCCAGCCGCCTGGCCGCAGCCTCGGCGATGCCGCCCTGCGGCTACGCCGCGAGGGCCTCGTGTCACCGGCCATCGCCGAGGCGGCGCAGGCGTTCGCCGCCCTGCGATCGACCGGCTGGCGGGCGATGCGGGCGCAAGGCCCCCTCGACGCGCGCGTCGCCGCCGCCGCGGCGGCCCTCACGCACGCGGCAGAGGCTCTGCCACGCCAGGTATTGACCGTCGTCGCGGCCGATCTCATGGTGTTCGCCGATAGCGGCTGCCGCGAGCCGCGGCCGGGCGTCACGGCCGTCCTTCTCGAGGGAAGGGCCTCGACGCGCGAGCGCGCCACGATCCGCGTGTGCCCGACGCGCAGTCGCTATCGCGTTGGCAGCATCGTCGCCTGGGAATGGGACCCGGAGGGCGAGTGGGGCGAGAGTTGGATCATCGACCCGGAGAGCGGCAAGCCGATGCATGCCTGGTCCACGTCGCTGACGTTCGTCGGCAGCGTCGTGGCCGAGCCCAGTGCCCGGCCCGCGCCGCTGCCGACGGCCCAGGCCTAGGTCTTGGCGCCCGCCGGGGCCGGCCAGACGTGTCCGTCGTGCCGCCAGATGTACCAGAACTGGTGGGGGAAGGTGCTGGCCTGGGGCGTCAGGTCGGCGGTCGGGATCTGGATCAGCCACCGCCCGTCGTAGAAACTCATCCACACGGACGGGCCGTACACCGCAACCTGTTCGACGCCGTAGAAGAGGTAGGTGGCGGCCAGGGTCGTCGGGTTCACCTCGTAGACGCCGCCGTCGTCGACCAGGTACAGGCGGCCGCCGGCCTGGAACAGGTGGGTGCCCATGCCCCAGCCGGTGTCGCCGCTACCCGACTTGCGAAACGTGCGCACGGAAAGGGCCCCCGTGTCGGGATTCCAGCGCGCGATCTGGGTGGGCGAGGCGGCGAACACGCCGGCGGTCGTGCCCAGGACACCGGCGAAGGTCGCGTCGCCGGGCAGCGCGACGGTCTTCCACGCGCCCGTGCCGGGGGTGTAGGCGAACAGGTGGGCCGGCGCGGTCGGGGCCGGCGTGCCCAGTGCGTTCTCGTCCGACAGGCTGCCCACGAGGTCGCCGTTCCAGGCGGCCAGGGACAGCGGCGTCTGGTCCGGGACGGGCGGCGTGAGCGTCCGGCCCGTGCTCGTGTAGATCACGCCGCCGAGGTGCGTGCCGCCCGGCACCGTGCCGATGTACGCCACGTCGCCCAGGCAGGCGATCCCCGGGACCCGGTCCTGCGGGTCGCCCGGGCTGCCGACGAGGCGCGGGTTGACGCCGGGACTCCAGGCGCCGGCCGGGTTGTCCACGTACAGGTGGGCGGAGGGGTAGACGCCCATGTACACGCGGCCCCCGCACGCCGCCACGCTGTCGACCTGATCCAGGCCCGGTAGCGGCGTCACCGCGCCCGCTCCCGTCACCTGGAACACCTGTCCGCCCAGGTAGGCCGATCCCCACAGGGCCGACGGCGTCGCGGCGAGGGTCTGGATCGTGCCTGCCGCGGCGCCCAGGGACGGGTCGAGCGTCGTCACCCGGCCCGTGGCGCTCACGAGGTACACCACCCCGCCCGGCGTGAGGACGGCGAAGCGCCCGCCCAGGACGCCGGTGGCGGTCACGTCGAGGGGGCTTGGCAGCTGGGCGATGCGCGACCCCATCACCCGCGGCCCGGACAGGTGGACCGTCCAGAGGCCGCCGTCGCGCAGCAGGACCGTCCGGCCGTCGAAGGCCGTCGGCAGCGACTCGACGTCGGAGAGCACGCCCACCTGGCCCGCGCCCAGCAGGCCGAGGTGGCCCAGCCAGACGAGGTTGCCGCTTTGGAGCAGCACGGCCGTGCCGCCCGACCACGGGCCGATCGCCGTGACCTGGCCGGAGCCCGAGTACTTGGCCGGCAGGAGGTTCTTGAGCACAGACCCGACCAGCGGGATCGCGCCCAGCGAGGGATACGTGCCCGCCCACACCTGGCCGTCCGCGACGCCCAGGGCGTGTGCGCCGGCCACGCCCGGCAGCGTGGCGACGCGCGACGCATGGCCGGTGACGGGGTCGATCGTCCATATGCCGTCGGGATAGGTGCCGGCCCAGATCTTGCCGTCGGCGGGATTGTACGCAAGCGACCAGACCGTGTTCACGCCGGGCAGCCTGGCGACCAGGGTGGGTGCCTTGGCGCCGCTTGCGTAGCGGTAGACCGCGCCCGTGGGCGACGTGCCCACCCAGACGGATCCGTCCGGGCCGGCCGCGAACGCGTTCGCGCCGTATGCGCCCGGAAGCGGCGCGGACAGCGTGACCGTGCCTGCGGTCGAGACCGCCTCGAGCGTGGCGGGATAGCCGCTTGTGACGGTCCAGACCGCGCCGTCGGCGACGAGGCCTCCGGAAAGGCGCGACGTGTGCACCGGCTCGGCGACGAACCGGGCATGCAGCCCGGGCGGAAGCAGAAGCGGCGTCGGGATGCTCTGGCCGTACATCGTGCCGTACGTCGCGGCCCCGCCGGCCGCGCCCTGGGCGGCGCCGGAAGCAAGGGCGAGGATCGCGGTCAGGGCCAGGACGGCAGGGGCGATTCGGCGACCGATGTGCAAACGGGCTCCTCCGATCGTGCGGCACGCGCCATCCCTGCCCAGTTCGTACGCCGCCCGGCCGGTCCGTCCGTGCCATGGACGCAATCGTCCGACCGTTCGACAGGGCTTTGCGGCCGCGGGCCGAATCACCGTCTACCGCTGGCGCAGGCGGGCAACACCGCGCGAAGCGAGCCCGGCGGACGAGGGAGGATGGCCAGCGTGATGCGAGGGATGGTCCGATCGGTGCTGGCCGCGGCTGTGCTCTTCGGGGGCGCCGCCATCGGCGCCGGCGCCGGCGCGCAGTCGCGGCACGCCACGATCGGGCAGGCGCAGGTGGGTGTCTACGTCTCGGCGAGCCAGATCATGGTCGGCTGGGACCCTTCGACCGACTTCTCGAACGAGATCATCGCGATGAACAACATGTACCAGACGCTCCTGCGGTACAACCCTGCCACGGGCAAGTTCACCCCCGTGCTGGCGACCTCGTACAGCGAGTCCGCGAACCACCTCACCTGGACGTTCCACATCCGCCATGGCGTGTATTTCCACTCCGGAGACCTGATGACGGCGGCCGACGTGAAGGCGTCGATCGAGCGGACGATCAAGCTGGGGCAGGGTGCGTCGTACATCTGGGGCGCTGTGAAGACGATCGCCACGCAGGGCGAGTGGACGGTCGTCTTCCACCTCAGCTACCCCGCGCCGCTCAATCTCATCGCCGCGAGCCCGTACGGCTCGTTCGTGTTTGACACCCGCGCCCTCGCGAAGCACGGCCAGAACTGGTTCGCAAGCGGTCACGAGGACGGCACCGGTCCATATATGCTGCAGAGCTCGACCGCCAACACCTTGGTTCTGACCGCGTTCCCCAAGTACTGGCGGGGCTGGCAGGGAAACCACTTCCAGAAGGTCATCTTCGAGACCGTGCCGCAGGACTCGACCCGGGCGCAGATGCTCTCGTCCGGCCAGGCCGACTACGTCGACGTCCTCAGCTCGACCGACTTCGCCACCCTCAAGTCCAGCCCCAACGTGAAGGTGAACGTGGCGCCCTCGTTCCAGAACCTCATCGCCTTCTTCAACGAGCAGGCCGCCCCGTTCACCAACCTCAAGGTGCGCGAGGCCCTGTTCGACACCTACCCCGCCCAGCAGGTCGTCCAGGATGTTCTCAAGGGCATGGGGTCGGTTTCCCACGGGCCGGTACCGTACGGCCTGTGGGGCCATGACGGGTCCTTGCCGGCGGCGACGGTCAACCTCGCCAAGGCGCGTCAGCTCCTCGCCCAGGCCGGCTACAAGAACGGCTTCACCACGACGCTTACCTACACCGCCGGCGACCAGAACGAGGCGGACGCGGCCGCCCTGTGGGCGGCCGAGGCGGCCAAGGTGGGCGTGCACATCAAGGTCCAGGGCATGCCGTGGACGGCCCAGTGGAGCCTGGCCAAGTCTCCCCAGGCAACGCGCCGTCAGGGCATCTTCCTTATGTACTGGTGGCCGGACTACACGAGCCCGTACAGCTTCCTGTACAACATGTTCCACTCCGAGAGCACGATCAACTTCAACATGGCCTACTACTCGAACCCGACGGTCGACAAGCTGATCGACCAGGGCAATGTCGCCGCCGGCGTGTCGATCGCGAAGGGCGCCGCCGACTTCGAGCGGGCCCAGCAGATCATCATGAATGACTACCCGGTCGTGCCGATGTTCGACGAGAAGTACGAGCGGGCGATCTCCAGCCACCTCGCCGGCTTCACCGACAATCCTTCCTACCCCAACGTCGTCTTCTGGTACGACGTGCACGAGAGCTAGGCGCCGGTGGCCGCCTACGTCGGGCGGCGGATGGCGCTCGCGGTGATCGTGATGTTCGGCCTGACCCTCGTCACCTTCGTGGTGGCGCGGGTCGTGCCGTCCGATCCGGCCGCGCAGTGGGTGGGAGCGCGCGCCACGCTGGCGGAGATCGCCCGGGCGCGAATCCTTCTCGGCCTCAACCGCCCGCTCCCGGTCCAGTACCTGCGCTACATGGGCGACCTCCTGCACGGCAACCTCGGGGTGTCGATCGACACCCATCAGGGCGTCCTCGCGAACATCGGCGAGTACCTGCCCAACTCCCTCCTCCTCGTCCTGAGCGGGATGCTGCTCGCCGTCGCCGTCGGGCTGCCGCTGGGCGCGTGGTCGGCGCTGCGGCCCGGTGGCGGGGTCGATGCGGTCGCCCGGATCGCCGCCGTGGGCGCCGTGTCGATGCCGACGTTCTGGCTGGCGCTCCTGCTCCAGCTCGCCTTCTTCGGCAAGCTCGGCTGGCTGCCGCTGTCGGGCGACGTGAACCAGATCACGCTGGCCCTGGACCCGCTGGTGCGGACGATCACCGGCGTGCCGCTGGTCGACGCCGTGCTCGAGGCCAACTGGGCGGTGGCGGGCGACGCGCTGACCCACCTCGTCCTGCCGGCGATCACGATGGCGGCGTACCCGTTCGGCCTGACCGTGCGCATGACCCGCGCGTCCCTCATGGACGCGCTCGCCGAGGACCACGCCCGCACGGCCCGGGCCTGGGGTCTGCCCCTGCGCACCGTCGCCTTCCGCTACGCCATGCGGGTGGCCTTGCCGCCGGTGGTCACGGTCCTGGCCCTCACGCTCGCCTACTCGCTCACCGGCACCTTCCTCATCGAGTCGGTGTTCGCCTGGCCGGGGATCGGCGCGTACACGGCGAACGCGATCGTCACGTCGGACTACCCGGCGGTGATGGGCGTCACGCTGGTCGTCGGCGCGGCCTACGTCCTCCTGAACCTCGCCGTCGACCTGGTCATCGCGGTCCTCGACCCGCGGGTGCGCTACACGTGAGCGCCCTTGTGCACCGCAGCTGCGCCCGCAGGCAGGAGGTGGCGCCGTGGGCCTGATGCCTGCCGGCCAGGTCGGCGAGCCGGTCGCGCCTGCCACCATCGGGCGCCCGTCGATCGTGCGCGCGATCGCACGCCAGCCGCTGCCGGCCGTGGGGTGCGCGGTGTTCGCGCTCCTGGTCGTCGCCTGCGCCCTTGCCCCCGTGCTGTCACCGTCCCCCGCGGATGCGCTGGGCGCCGTCCACCCCGCGCACGCACTCCTGCCGCCCCTGTCGCCGGGCCATCCGCTGGGCACGACCCAACTCGGGCAGGATCTCCTCACCCTCGTCCTGTACGGCGGGCGGACCTCGCTCCTGGCGGCCGCGGTGGCGATCGCCGCCGCCCTGTCCATCGGCGTGCCCCTGGGGGCTGTCGCCGGCTACCTCGGCGGGGCCGTGGACGAGCTCATCATGCGCTTCACCGACGTCGTGCTCGCCTTCCCCTCCATGCTCCTGGCCCTCGCCATCGCGGCCGCCCTCGGACCGTCCCTGGACAACGCCGTGCTCGCCCTCGCGCTCACCTGGTGGCCGTGGTACACCCGGCTCGTGCGCGGCCAGGTCATGCTCGTGAAAGGGCGCGGTTTCGTCGAGGCGGGACGGCTGGTCGGCGTGGGCACGGCCGGCATGCTCGTCCGGCACGTCGTGCCCAACGCCCTGACCCCGCTCATCGTGCAGGCTTCGATGGACTACGGCGGCGTGATCCTGACCCTGGCGTCCCTGTCCTTCCTCGGCCTCGGTGCGCAGCCGCCGGCGCCCGAGTGGGGCCTTCTCGTCTCGGAGGGTCGCAACTTCGTCCTGAACGCCTGGTGGTACGTGGGCTTTCCCGGCCTGGCCATCTTCCTCGCCGTGGCCGCGCTGAACTTCGTCGGCGACGGCCTGCACGAGGCCCTCGATCCGCGCCGCGGTGGCGCGCGATGACGGCCGCGGTGCAGGCGCTCGTGCGCTACGAGGGGGCCACCGTGACCGTGCATGGCCGGCCGCTCCTGCGCCTCACCCGCCTCGCCGTGGGCCGGGCGGAGATCGTCGGCCTCGTCGGCGAGACCGGCTCGGGTAAGAGCCTGACCGCCCTGGCCGCGGTGCGACTGTTCCCGTCCCCGGCGATGCGGCTGGCGGCGGGATCGGTGGTGGTGTGCGGGCAGGAGGTCGTGGGCGCGCCCGAACCGTCGGTCGAGCGCCTGCGCGGCCGGCATGTCGGGTTCGTCTTCCAGGATCCCCTCACCGCCCTCAACCCCGTGTTCCCGGTGGGCGAGCCGCTGGTCCGGCTGCTTCGCCTGCACGGCGGCCTGTCGGCACCGGCGGCCCGCGTCGAGGCGGCGGAGCGCCTGCGCCAGGTCGAGCTGCCGGATCCGCAGGCGATGCTTCGGCGCTTCCCCCACGAGCTGTCGGGCGGCCAGCGCCAGCGGGCGCTCATCGCCCTGGCCCTGGCCGGCGATCCCGCCCTCCTCCTGGCCGACGAGCCGACGACCGCCCTCGACGTGACCGTCCAGGCCGAGGTGGTTGCGCTGCTCCTGCGCCTTCGCGCCGAACGGGGCCTTGGCGTGCTCCTCATCAGCCACAACCTGGCCCTGGTGGGAAAGGTGGCTGACCGGGTGGCCGTCATGTACGCCGGCGATGTGGTCGAGGAGGCGGCCGCCGAGGCGCTGGTGCGCGAGCCGCGCCATCCGTACACGCGCGCGCTTCTCGCTGCGGTGCCGCGGGTAGGCGCGCTGCCTGCCGCCGAGGCGCTCCGGGCCGGCGCCGGCCGGCCGGCGTTTCGTCATGAGGTCGCTGCCGGCTGTGCGTTCGCGCCCCGCTGCCCGCTCGCCGACGCGCGCTGCGCCGCCGAGGAGCCCCCGCTCGTCGCCACCCCGGACGGCCGTAGCGTCGCCTGTTGGAAGGCGGGTGCGCACATATGACGGTGCCGGCCGTGCGCGACGGCGCCACCACGCCGGTGGTGCGCGCCGTCGGCCTCACCAAGGCGTTTCGCGCCCGCGACCGCGCGGCCGCGGTCCGGACCCTGGCCCTGGACGGCGTCGACCTCAGCCTTCGGCCGGGCGAGGCGGTCGGCCTGGCCGGCGAGTCCGGGTCGGGCAAGACGACCCTCGGCCGTCTCGTCGTCGGGCTGGAGACGGCCACCGCCGGGCGTGTCGAGATCCTCGGCCGGGTGTCGCGGGGCATCGACCGCCGGGTGCAGATGGTGTTCCAGGACCCGACGTGGACCCTTGACCCGCGCCTGCCCGCGGCCGACGCCGTGCGCGAGGCCCTTCGCGCCCGCGGCGCCGATCCGACCGGCGCGGACGCGTACCTGGCGGCGGTGGGGCTCACGGCGGATCTGAGCCGGCGCTTCCCGCACGAGCTGTCGGGCGGCCAGCGCCAGCGCGTCGGCATCGCCCGGGCGCTGGCCGCCGACCCCCTGGCCATCGTCCTGGACGAGCCCACGTCGGCCCTCGACGTCCTGGTCCAGGCCCAGATCCTCGCCCTCCTGTCGGAGCTACGCCGGTCGCGCGGCCTGGCCTTCCTCGTCATCTCGCACGACCTGAGCGTCCTGGGCGCGCTCACCGACCGGCTGGCCGTGCTGTACCGGGGACGGGTGGTGGAGGAGGGCGCGACGGCCGAGGTTCTGTCCCGGCCGCGCCACCCCTACACGCGTGCCCTCCTGCAGGCCGTGCCCGACCCGGCGCCCGACGTGCCGTGGCGTCCGGCTTCGCTACCGGTGCGGCCGGCCGGCGACCGGGGGTGCGCCTTCGCCGCGCGCTGTCCCGTTGCGGTTGACCGCTGTGCGCAGTCGGCGCCGCCGCTGGCGCCGGCGGGCGGCCACCGGACGGCCTGCTTTCTCGCCCATGACGACGACGCGAACCCCCGCTGAGGGAGGGATGGCCACGCACGCGCTCCGGGTCGCCGTCGACATCGGCGGCACGTTCACCGATCTCGTCCTGATGGGCGAAGGGCCACCCCGCCAGGTCAAGGTCTCCACGACGCCCCAGGCTCTCGAGGAAGCGGTCGTCGACGCCTTCGGGCGTGCCGGCGCACCGCCGGACGCGGTATTCATCCACGGCAGCACGGTCGTGGTCAACGCCGTGCTGGAGCGCAAGGGCGCACGGGTGGGACTGGTCGCCAGCCGCGGTTTTCGCGACGTCGTCCTGATCGGTCGCACGGAGCGCCGGGACATCTACAACCTGCGCTATCGCAAGCCCGCGCCGCTCGTGGAGCGCGAGCGGATCGTCGAGGTGGGCGGGCGGATCGGGCCGGACGGGCTCGAGCGCGATGCCCTCGATCTCGACGACATCGCACGCGCGGCCGACCGCCTGGCAGCGCTGGGCGTGACGTCCGTCGCCGTGTCGCTGCACAACGCGTACGCCAACCCCGCCCACGAGCGGGCCGTCGCCGGCGTCCTCGGACGCGCCCTGCCGGGCGTGCCGGTGACCCTGGGCAGCGACCTGTCGGGCGAGTGGCACGAGTACGAGCGTACCCAGACGGCGGTGGTGTGCGCGTTCGTGCGACCGGTCGCCGAGCGCTACCTCGCCCGCCTGGAGGAAGGACTGGACGGCCTCGGCCATGGCGGTCCGCGCGTCCTCCTCCACTCGGCCGGGGGCACCGTCGATTTCGCCGGCGGGCGCTCGCGGCCGGTAGAACTGGTCGAATCCGGGCCGGCCGGCGGCGTCATCGGCGCCCAGGCGCTGGGCGCTCTGCTCGGCCTGGGCGACATCGTCACGCTGGACGTCGGCGGCACGACCGCCAAATGCTCGCGGGTTGTCGCCGGCGAGGTGGCGATGCGCGGCGACTACGCGTTGGAACGCGACGCCGTGTCCCCCGGCTACCCGCTGCAGGTGGCGACCGTCGACCTGGTCGAGATCGGCGCCGGCGGCGGCAGCATCCTTGCTGCCGGGGACGAGGGGGAGGTGCGCGTCGGACCGGCCTCCGCGGGCGCCGTGCCGGGCCCGGCGGCGTATGGGCTGGGCGGTGACCTGCCGACGGTGACCGATGCGCTTCTCTTGGCCGGTCGCATCGCCCCCGGCCGCTTTCTCGACGGGGCGCTGGCGCTGCGGGCCGACCTGGCCGAGGCGGCCATGGTTCCGCTCGCCCGGGCGCTCGGTGTCACGGTACAGGCGGCCGCGGTGGGCGCCCTCCGGGTCGCCCAGTCCCGCATGGCGCAGGCGCTCCACCTGATGACGGTGGCCCGCGGCGACGACCCGCGCGACAGCGTCCTGGTCGCGTTTGGCGGCGGCGGCCCGGTCCATGCCGCGGAGCTGGCCGAGGGCCTGGGGATGCGCCGGGTCATCGTTCCCCCGCTTGCCGGGGTGTTCTCGGCCTGGGGCATGGCCATCGCCCCGCCGCGGGCCGACCTCGCCCGCACGCTCGTCCGGGAGTGGCCGGCGGGGGCGGCGGACGCCGCGGCGGCGGCCCGCGACCTGGCCGGGCAGGCTCGCCGCCGGCTGTCCGGGCAGGGCGTCGCCGCGGCCCAGGTCCGGGTCGCCACGCGCCTCGACCTACGCTACGCCGGCCAGGAGCACGCCGTGGCTGTCGGCGTCCCGGATCCCGGCGATGCGGGAGGCGTCCTCGACGCCTTTACGGCCGCCCACCGGCGCCTGTACGGCTTTGCCCTCGAGGGGGATCCGGTCGAACTGGTGGCGGTGCGCGTGGTCGCCCTCGGCCCGTCGCCCGAGGTACGGCTGCCCGCGCCGCCGCCCCTGACGTCGCTCCCCCCGATCCGCCGGCCGGCGTACTTCGAACGCACCGGCTTTGTCGACGTGCCGGTGTATGGGCGCGCCGGCCTCGAACCGGGGTGCACGCTGCCGGGGCCGGCCCTGGTCGAGGACGACACCAGCACGGTGTCCGTGCCGCCGGACTGGCGGATCCGGGTCGGCGCGCTGGGCGAACTCGACTTGGCCGCGTGCGGGGAGGTGCAGCCGTGATCGAGGGCGGGCACGACCCGTTCACCCTGACCATCGTCGAGGCGGCGCTCGAGGCCCTGTCCGAGGAGATGTTCATCGGCCTGCGCCGGACGAGCCAGAGTCCGCTCATCTACGAGGTGCTCGACTTCAGCACCGGTATCACCGACGCGCAGGGTGCGCTCGTGGTCCAGGGCAACGGGGTCACCGGCTTTCTCGCCAGCCTGGGCGGCGACGTTGCGGAGACGAGGCGCCGGCTGGGTGACCTGCCGCCCGGCGATGTCGTGATCGCCAACGATCCGTACGTCGGCGGCGGCACCCACCTCAACGACGTCAGCCTGGTCGCGCCGCTCTACGGCGACGGGGAGCTTGTCGGCTACGCGGCGGCCAAGGCCCACTGGACCGAGCTGGGCGGTGCCCACGCCGGCAGTTGGGCGCCCGACACGGCCGACGTGTACGCCGAGGGGCTGCGCTTCCCGTACGTCCGCATCGCCCGCGGCGGCGCGTGGGACGACGCGCTCATCGACACGATCGGGGCCAACGTGCGCACGCCCAAGGCCACGCTGGGCGACCTCGCGGCCCAGCGCGCGATCCTCGACATGGCCGACCGGCGGGTGGGGGAGCTGTGCCGGCGGTACGGTCCCGGCGCCGTGCGCGAGGCGATGCGTCGACGGCTGCGCCGGGACGCCGCACGCGCCCGCGATGCCCTGGGCGGGCTGCCGCATGGCGTCTACGAGGCGCACGACGTGATCGACGAGCGCGACGGGCCGGGACTGCCGATCCGGGTGGCGCTCACGATCGGGCCGGACGGGATCGAGGCCGACTTCACCGGTAGCGCGCCCGCCTGCGCGGAGAGCCTGAACTGCACGCGGCCGGCCCTGCTGGCGGGCGTGCGCACCGCCTACCGGTCGCTGTTCGGGCCCGGAGCGGCGAGCGACGGCCTGTTCCGTCCGCTGACCGTGACCTGTCCGGCGGACACCGTGTTCACCGTCCGTCCGCCCCGGTCGGTGTCGACGTACTGGGAGGCATCCGACCATGCAACCGACCTGGTTGCGCGCGCGCTCAGCGCGGTGATGCCCGACCGCTATCCGGCCGGCCACTCGCTCAGCGTGTGCGGCTACCTCCTGGCCCTGGACGGCCCGGAGGGGCTCGCGATCGCCGTGGAGCCGCAGGGCGGCGGCTGGGGCGGCGGCCCGGGCGCCGACGGGGAGAGCGCGCTGGTGCCGGTCGGCGACGGGGAAACCCTGGCCATCGCGGCCGAGGTCATGGAGCGGCGCTTCCCGGTCGAAGTGCGGGAGTGGGCGCTCGACACGGACGTGCCGGCCGGCAGCGGTGCCGGCGCGTGTCGCGGTGGGCGGGGCTTTCGCCGCCGGTTTCGGGTGCTCTCGACAGGTACGCTGACGGCGGCCTTCGGCCGGCATCGCCACCCGCCCTGGGGACTGGCCGGGGGTCGCGACGGCTCGCCCAATTACGTTCGCGTGGTCGGCGCCGACGGGCAGACCAAGGCCATGGCCGGGCGGCTTGCAAGGGTACCGCTCGTGCCCGGCGACGAGGTCGAGCTGGTCACCGGCTCGGGCGGCGGGTACGGGGATCCCCGGGAGCGCGCCCGCGAACTCGTCCTGCGCGATCTGGCCGACGGGATCGTGAGCGAGGGGGAGGCCCGCGACGTGTATGGGGTCGCGGCTCCCCCGGATGCCGACGCGGGCGCCGGGAGCGTGCCCGGCACGCCGTGGGTTGAGAGCGTCAAGCACATGGGAGGAGGGTGCCGATGAACCGGTGCACGGCCCGGGATGTGGAGACGGTCGCCGTCGGCGCGGCGGTGCTGGGGGCGGGCGGGGGCGGCAACGCCTACCTCGCGACGCTGGCCCTGCGGCGCGCGCTGGGCAGCGAGGGCAGCGTACCGGTCCTGGCGGTCGACGACCTTAACCCGGACAGCATGGGGTGCGCCATCGGCGGCATGGGCGCGCCGACCGTCGGGATCGAGCGCCTCGACGCAACCGGCGAGGCTGCCGGTGCCGTGCGGGCGCTGGAGGCGTACCTTGGTCGGCGGTTCGACTGGATCGCGATCGGCGAGATCGGCGGGGGCAATGCGATCGTGCCCATCCAGTGCGCGTTCGACCTGGGCCTGCCGGTTGTCGACGCCGACCCGATGGGACGGGCGTTCCCCGAACTGCAGATGGACACGTTCATGATCGGCGGCGTCGATCCGTCCCCGCTGGCGGTCTACGACGGCAAGGGCGGCGGCGCCGTTCTCACCGTCCCGGACCCGATCACGGCCGAACGGTACGCGCGCGCCCTGACGTGGGCGATGGGCGGCTCGACAAGCCTCGCCCTGCCGGTGCTGACCGGTGACGAGGTGCGGCGCCTGGCCATCCCCGGGACGCTCAGCCTGTGCGCGCGGATCGGTCGCGCGGTGCTGGGGGCGGTGGCCGGGCACGCCGACCCGGTGGCCGCGATCGCCACCGTCGTGCCCGGCGCGCACCCCCTGTTTACCGGCAAGGTGGTCGACATCGCGCGGCACACCGGGGCCGGTTTTGCCCGCGGCGAGCTGGTCGTCGATGGGCTCGGGGACGATCGCGGCAAGCGGCTGACGATCGCGTTCCAGAACGAGTTTCTGTCCGCCCGGGTTGCCGGGGAGGCGCGGGCCCGGGTGACGGTGCCCGACATCATCTCGCTCCTCGACGCGGAGAGCGGCCAGGTCGTGAGCACCGAGCTCATCCGCTACGGCCTGCGCCTGCACGTGGTCGCCCTGCCCGCGGCGCGCGAGCTGCGCACGGCGCAGGCGCTCCGGGTGGTCGGCCCGGCGGCGTTCGGCTATGACGACCCGTACGTGCCGCTGCCGGGGGAGCTCCTGGGCCGTCCCGCCTGACGCCCGGCAGCCGGCCGGCCAGGGCGCGAACGGCATGCCTGTTCGCGACCGGTCGCAATGTTTACAATCGCCACACCGGAGCGTCGCCGTCCGGGACCCGCCCCCACGACCGAGCAGCGTTGCAAGGAAAGAGGGATGCGTTTGCGCCCGTTTGCCGCTCGCCGCCTCGGTGCCTTCGCGGGAGCCGCGATGATCGCGGCCGCCGCGCTGGCACCGGCAGCCCTCGCGTCGTCGCTACGCGCGGCCGCCACGTCCACGACGCCGGTATACGGCGGTTCGCTGAACCTGGACACCCAGGAGGCACCCGCCACCCTGGATCCGGCCAAGGCCTCGGATGGCTACTCGATCTCGTTCTCCGTGCTGTCCTATGACACGCTGCTCATGTATGCCCCGGCCGGCAAGAAGCTGGTGGGCGACCTGGCGACCAGCTGGAGCGCGTCCGACGGGGGCAAGACATGGACGTTCCACCTGCGCCACGGCGTCACGTTCTCGAACGGCGACCCCTTCACGGCGCAGGACGTGGTATGGACGTACACGCGCCTCAACGAGGCGGCCACGAGCGCTCCCTACCAGCCCTCGTTCGGCGACATCGTCGGCGCGCCGGCCCTGTTTGCCGGCAAGGCCAAGACCCTGAGCGGGATCCAGGCCGTGGGCAAGTACGAGGTCGTCATGCACCTCACCCAGCCGGAGGCGTACTGGCTGAACGTGGTCGCCCTGCCGTCCGCGGCGATCGAGGACCCGGCCGTGTCGGCCAACTGGAACACCGAGGAGCACGCGAGCGCGGCCAAGCCCGTCCAGCCGGTGGGGACCGGCCCGTTCATCCTCCAAACGCCCGCCGTGGCCAGCCCGAGCGAGTACGTGTTCGTGAAGAACCCGCACTACTGGCAGAAGGGTCTGCCCTACCTGGACAAGGTCGTCATCCACGTCGGCGCCGATCCCAGCCTGCAGCTCCAGCAGTTCCAGGCCGGGCAGATCGACGCGCTGCCGACGATCCTCGCGGGTCCCAACCTGGACTCGGCAGAGTACCTGCAGGTGCTGAAGAGCCCGACGCTCAAGTCGCAGTACTTCAACTACCCCGATCCCGGCACGTACTACCTGGGGTTCAACCAGAACGTCAAGCCGTGGAACAACCTCGACCTGCGGCGCGCGGTCGAGTACGCGCTGAACAAGCCGTTCCTCGACTCCATCCTGTTCAACGGCCGCGCCCTCGTCGCCAACTCGATCCTGCCGCCCGGCATCGCCGGCTACCAGCCGTCGTACAACCCCTACCCTGTCAACGACAAGACCGCCGCCGGCCTCGCGGCGGCCCAGGCCAAGGCGAAGGCGCTCGTGAAGGCGGCCGGCTACCCCAACGGCGTGAATGCGGGCACCTTCTACATCCCCGAGTTCGGGGACCCGCAGGCGCTGGCCAGCGCCGTCAAGCAGGAGCTTGGCGCGGTCGGCATCACGATCACGCCCAAGCTCGTCAGCTTCGGCGTCTTCTTCAACATGATCACGCACAAGAACGCGGTGGGCTTCTACTGGCTTGAATGGGGCCAGGACTACCCGGACCCGCAGGATTTCATGCAGAACCTGTTCCAGAGCAGCGAAGGCGGGACCAACAACGTCGACTGGTACGCAAACCCCAAGGTCGACAGCCTGCTCGCCACGGCGGACGCCAGCCTGAACCAGCCCCTGCGGGTCCGGCTGTACGACCAGGCGCAGGAGATCATCATGTCCCAGGCGGCGATCGTGCCGCTCGCGTTCAACTGGTCGGACGGCCTCGTCGGGCCGAACGTCTACCCGAAGACGCCGCTCGTCTGGGCCAACTGGGCGCCGGGCTTCGCCCAGCTCTGGCTGGTCTGGAAGAAGGGCGCCTGACCGACCGCCCATTGCGGGATCCCGACGCCGAAGGCTGGCCGCCTGGCCGGCTTTCGGCGTCTTCCAGCCTTTCCCACCGCGCGAAGGAATTTCGACAGTGGCAGCGAAGCGGTCGGCCGACGAGGTCATTCGCGGCGACGGGGGGCATCCATGCCGGGTTGGAGGTCGTGGCGGTATACGCTGCGCGGCGGACTGGGTCGGCGGCTTCTCGCCCAGCTGCTCGTCTCGGGCCTGGTCTACGGGGTCACGGCGCTCGCCGTCGGGTACTCCGTGCACGCCACGCTCGTGCAGACCGTGGCGCAGGTGCGTCGCCTGCACAGCGTCAGCGTCAACCTGGCCGGGGTCGAGCTGGCGATGGCCCAGGAGGAGTCCGGCCAGCGCGGCTACGACCTCACCGGCGTGCAGTCGTTCCTCGCCCCGTTTACCGGCGGCGTGGCGCTCTACGCGACGGACGCCGCCCACCTGCGCGCCGCCGTGTCGCCGCCGCTCGCCGGCCTGGTGGATGAGGCGCTCGCGGCTGCGAGCGCCTGGACCGCCGCCTACGGACTGCCCCAGATCCACCTGCGCGAAGAGGGCAGGCGGGTCTCCCTGGCCGGCCTCACCGCGGGCAAGGCGCTCCAGACCACCTTCCAGAGCCTCGCCGACCGGGCGCAGGACAAGGCGGCCGTGATGCAGCAGGCCGATCTGAACGCGATCACGTCGACGGTCCAGCTCGCCATCGGCGTCGGCCTCGCCGCGACGCTGCTCGAGGTCGCCGTCATTCTGATCCTGCTGCAGCGGCGGTTCGGCTACATCATCGAGGTCATCCGCACCCTGCGCCAGGCGGTCGCGCGCTACGGCGAGGGCGACATGCGCGACACGCCCGCGCCCGACGCGGCCCCCGACGACGACGAGCTGGCCGCGCTCATCCGCGGCGTCGGCGAGATGCGCGTCGGGCTGGCGCGAACCCTGGACGCGGCCCACACGCTGTCGAGCGTGGACGGGCTGACCGGCATCGCCAACCGCCGCAGCCTGGACGAGGCGCTGCCCGCCATGGTCGAGGCGGCACGGCGCGGGGGAGGGGCGCTGTCGGTGGCCATGGTCGACGTCGACCACTTCAAGGCCTACAACGACCGCTTCGGCCATCATGCGGGCGACGCGGCGCTGCAGGCGACCGCGCGGGTCCTCCAGGACGTATCGCGGCGGGGCGACGTCGTGGCGCGGTACGGCGGCGAGGAGTTCACCGTCGTGTGGCCCGGCGCCGACGCCAACGACGCGTGGTCCCTGGGCGAGCGGATGCGCCACGAGGTGGCGATGCGACTTGGGCCGACGGTGACGATCAGCGTGGGCGTCGCGACCCTCCACGGCGGCGTCGACGGCCCGGCCCTGGTCGAGGAGGCCGACCGGGCGCTGTACCGGGCCAAGCGCAACGGGCGCAACCGCGTGGCGGCGGCGGGCATCACGGACGCAGGCCCGGCCTCGGGCGAAGCGGGATAGCTGTCGGACATCCGGCACGGGGAGGTCGGGGCGATGCTGGAGGTGATCGGCGCAGGGTTCGGCCGTACGGGCACGCTTTCGCTCCAGCACGCGTTGGTGCGGCTGGGCTTCGGACCGTGCTACCACATGGACGAGTCGTTCGCCCACCCCGAGCACGACGAGCTGTGGCTGGCGATGGCACAGGGACGGGGCGGGGACTGGGACGAGATCCTGGGCGGGTAGCGGGCGGCGGTCGACTGGCCGGCGAGCGCGTTCTACGCCCAGCTCATGGCACGCTATCCGCGGGCCAAGGTCGTCCTGACCGTGCGCGATCCGCAGGCCTGGTACGCGAGCGCAGCGGCCACCATCGGCGAGCCGGTCGAGGGGTGGGAGCCGCGCACGGCGGGGGACCGGATGCGCCGTCTCGTCGTCTGGCAGGGAGTGTTCGACGGTCGGTTTCGCGACCGTGCCTACGCCGTCGCGCGGTTCGAGGCCCATGCCGCCGAGGTCCGCCGGCGGGTGCCGCCCGACCGCCTCCTCGAGTACGAGGTTCGCCAGGGGTGGGAACCGCTGTGCCGGTTCCTCGGCGTCGCGGTGCCGGACGAGCCCTTTCCCCACCTGAACACGACCGAGTCCTTTCGCGCCGCCCGAGGGGCGTTGCGCGAGCCCGATCAGCCCTCGGGCCAGGGACCGTAGCCGACGGACAGGCCGCCGTCGACGGGAAGGGCCGCGCCCGTCACGTACGACGCCAGCGGCGAGAGCAGGAACTCGACCACCGCGGCCACCTCGGCCGGATCGCCGGCGCGGCCGAGCGGCACCGCCGCCAGCAGCTTGCGGCCGGCCGCGTCGTCGGCCAGGCCGGCGCCCATGCCGGCCGCGAGCGCACCCGGCAGGACCGCGTTCACGCGCACGCCCCGCCGGCCCCACTCGACGGCGAGGGCCCGGGCCCACGCGACGAGCGCACCCTTGGTCGCGGCGTACGCGGCCGACGGCTCGGTGCGCGGCGGCGCGGCGGCGTCGATCGACGCCACGAGCACGACGCTGCCGCGCTGCGCCTCGAGGGAGCGGCGCACCGCCACGAGAAGGGCGGCCGCGCCGCTCAGGTGCACCTCGAACATCTGGCGTGCCTCGTCCGCGGTTGTCCGCTCCCAGCGGTCGGCGTAGGCCACGCCGGCGCAGTGGGCCACCCCGTCGAACGGCAGCCCGTCCAGCCACTGGGCGGCCGCCGGCGCAAGCGGTGTGCGCAGGTCCTGGGCGATGGCGGCGGCCCAGGCGGCGCCCCGGTCGCGGGCCGTGTCGCACAGGTCGGAAAGCACCCCGATCTGCCGCCCGGTAACGCAGACGCCGCGCCCCGCCCGCGCCAGGCGATCGACCACGGCACGGCCGAGCGGCGAGGTCGCGCCACTGACCAGGACGCCCGGGACGTCCGCCGCCGACGGCGCCACCACGCTGGGCGGGTTTGACACGGGTGGACCCCCTTGCTAGACTGCGCCGCGCCCGACGGTTTCGACCCAGTATCGGCGTCCGCGGGCGCAGCGTAAAGGAGATGGCGATGGATCCCAGGAACGCGCCGGAGCTTCCCCCGCCGCTCGCCGCCCCGCTCGTGGACACCCACGGCCACCTATCCGACCCGCGCCTGTTCTCCCAGGCGGACGCGCTCATCGCCCGTGCCGCCCAGGCGGGCGTTGCCTACGTGGTCGATCCGGCCGTCGACGTCGCAAGCGCCCGGCGGGCCCTGGACACGGCGCGCCGGCGCCCCGACGCGGTGCGGGCGGCGATCGGCGTGCACCCCCACGAGGCGGCGGCCATGGGTGCCGACGATTGGCTCGAGCTGGAGCGGCTCGCCGCCGATCCGCTCTGCCTGGCGATCGGGGAGATCGGCCTCGATGCCTACCGGGTGCTTTCCCCGCCGGCCGAGCAGGAGCGCGCGCTCGAGCGCTGCCTCGACCTCGCCCGGCGGCTGGGCAAGCCCGTCCTGCTCCACATCCGGGACGCGTTTGCGCGTGCCATGGAGATCCTCGACGCCGGTCCGCCGGTCCGCGGTGTGGTGCACGCGTTCTGGGGCGACGCCCAGACGGCGTCCCGCCTGATCGACCGCGGGTTGGTCATCGGGGTCGGGGGAGCGCTCACGTTCCGTCGGGAGGAGACCCTGCGGGCCGTGATCGCGGGCCTCCCGCCGGACTCGATCGTCCTCGAGACGGACAGCCCGTACCTGGCGCCGGAGCCGATGCGCGGCCGGAGCAACGAGCCTGCGTACGTCGCCTACACCGCCCGGCGGCTCGCCGCGGTTCGTCGCGTGTCGACCGACCAGGTCGCGTCGGAGACCACCCAGACCGCAAGGGAACTCTTGGGATGGCCGGTTTATTGAGATATTGGGCGTAACGCGGCGCAAATCGCAAAGCGACAGCAGCCACCAGGCGCTGTCGCTTTCTGTCTACCAAAACTGCTTCTGGAAGGGGAGGAGAACGTGTCCCACCCTTGGAAACCACCAGCAGCGACTTGTATGATACAGAAAGTTGTCGGCAACCGGTCGGTCGCTTCGGTGGTCGGCAAGCTTGGGAGGTGGCGCGGTGCCGGGATGGAGCGCGGACGGACGTCCCCGCCCGCGGGTCGGGCTGGTCGGCGCAGCGCTGGCGGCCCTCTTCCTGGCGGTCGCGGTGGTACCCCACGCCGTCTCGGCCTCGAGCCGCGGCCACGCCGTGGCGAGCCTGGCGCAATCGCGCAGGCTCGAGCGTCGGCTGGCGGCGGGCCCGGTGATGCACCCGCCCCTCGGCAAGCCGGTCGGCATCCACGCCCGGCGCTCGCCCGAGCGGATCGTCGATGCGGGCATCCTGGTCGTCCAGCGCGCCCGCGATCACGGCCGGCTCGTCCGCTGGGAGCACGCGCGAGCACGAGCCGCCCTGCGGCGGGCACAGCGGCGACGGGCGGAGCGTCTTCGCGCCGAGCGCGCCGCACGCCGGGCCCGTGCCGCCAGAGCGGCCCGCAAGGAGCGCGCGGCCGCCAGCCTCGGCAGCCAGAACGGCTATACGGTCACGTCCCACCTGACGGTGGAGGTCACCGCGTACTGGCCCGACCCGAGCTGGTCGAACGGTTACACCGCGACGGGATGGCGCGCGCAGTACGGCGTCGTTGCGGTCGACCCGCAGGTCATTCCCCTGGGTACGCACCTGTACATTCCCGGCTACGGTCAGGCCATCGCCGAGGACACCGGCGGGGCGATCATCGGCGACCACGTGGACGTGTGCTTCGATAGCCAGGCCCAGGCGGAGTCGTGGGGCGTGCGCTGGCTGACGATCGACGTCGAACGGTAGGAGGCTCGGCCCGGAGGGCGGCCGTCGCGACTAGCGGCGGCCGCGCCGTGCTATCCTCAATGCCAGGAACCGCGGAAGGGGGCGGGAGCGGCGAACGCGCCCACGACGCCGACCGCCATTCGCGATGCCCTGGCGACGCGGGGCCTCGCTCCCCTGCACCGGCTTGGCCAGCACTTCCTCGCCGACGCCGCGCTGTGCGCGCGCATCGCCGCGGCTGTGGACAGCCCGGCTGTGGACGCCGTGATCGAGATCGGCCCGGGCCTGGGCGGTCTCACGGCGGCGCTCCTGGCCCGCGCCGGGCGCGTCGTGGCGATCGAGATCGACCGCGGCCTGGCGCAGTGGCTTCGTGATCACACCGGGCCTGACGACCGCCTCGAGCTGGTCGAGGCCGACGCCCGAGAGGTCGACCTGGCGGCCCTTTCCCCGCCCGCCCGCACGGCGCTGGTCGGCAACCTTCCTTACTACGCCAGCACTCCGCTCCTGCGCCGCGCGCTGCCGCTGCCGTTTCCGGTGTGCGTGTTCATGCTCCAGCGGGAGGTGGCGGCGCGGCTGGCCGCGCCGCCCGGCGCCCCCGGCCGGGGCGCGGTCAGTGTTCTGCGCGAGGCCGTGGCCGACGTCGAGCGCCTGTTCGATGCGTCGGCGGCGACCTTCTACCCGCGCCCGGAGGTCGAGTCGACCGTGGTGCGGCTGCGCCGCCGGCCCGACGCGTTCGCGCCGGACCGGCTGTTGCGACTCGAAGCGGCGCTGGCCGCGGCCTTCGGCTACCGCCGCAAGGGGCTGCGTCAGGCCCTGCGTCACGGCACCCGCCTCGATGCGGTGGCGGTCGAGGGCATGCTTGCCGGAGCGGGGCTTGACGGCCACCGGCGACCCGAGTCGTTGACCCTTGCCGAGTGGGACGCGCTTGCGACGGCGCTGGCGGCGGAAGGAGGGGGCTCGGCGTGGCTGGCAGCGGCGCCGGTTGGTTCGTAAGCCCGACCCGGGGTCGGCGGACCGTCGAGGGCATGTTCGAGGACCTCCTCGAATTCATGGCCGCGGAGCCGTCCGCGCAGTACAAGCTCATCGTCGGCAGCGACTCGCAGAACCGACAGGATCTCGTCTTCGTCACGGCCGTGGTCTGCCACCGCCTGGGCAAGGGCGCGCGCTACTACTACCAGCGTGTCCGCCACCGCCGCATGGCGTCGCTGCGCCAGCGCATCCTGTTCGAGACCTCGCTCAGCCTCGAGGTCGCGGGCGTCGTTTCGCGCATGTTCGCCGAGCGCGGTCCGGCCGAGATCGAGCTCGAGATCCACATCGACATCGGGCCGGATGGCGAGACGCGCGAGCTGATCCGCGAGATCGTCGGCATGGTCATGGGCAGCGGTTTCCTGGCCAAGATCAAGCCGGACGCCTATGCCGCCTCGTCGGTGGCGGACCGGTACACGAAGAACGGCTAGGCGCCGCCGGCCACTCCGTGGCTGTCGCATTCGCCGATGGTGGTTGACAACCGAAAAGGGCGACGGTACAATGCTGCTCCTTGACCTTTGCCGCCTGATTTCGTACAATCACGACAGCCGCGTCTTGGGCTGGAAGGGATGTGGTGGTTTGGCGGCCAGGGTTCTTGCGGACATCAAGCGAGACTTGGACGGGCTTATCGGTGCGAGGATTCACCTGCGGGCGAACAAGGGGCGTCGCAAGGTGGACGAGCGCGAGGGCATCCTGGAGCGAACCTACCCCAGCATCTTCGTGGTCCGGCTGGAGGAGGAGAACTCGATGCGCCGGGTGTCCTTCAGCTACGCCGATGTCCTGACCGAGGCCGTGGAACTGACCATCTGCAGGGAGGACGCCACGCCCCGACCGCTGTTAGGCGCCGTTCCCCAGGTCCTGACGGCCAACTAGGGCCGTCGCCCGCACCGGCCACCGCGTCCGCGCGCGGTGGCCGGTGCATTGGTTCGGGCCGGCGCGGCATGCATGGCGAGGCGGCCGCGATCGCACGCTCTGCGGGGGGGAATGCAGCGATCGTCCTGCGAGCCGGTCGGCCGCACACGCGCGCACGCGTCCCGGGCCGCGGCCCGGTGCTGGTGGTGGGTGGACACGAGGACCATCGCGGTGCGCGGCGGATCCTGCGCACGTTCGTCGACCTTGCCGGCGGTCGCGATGCCCACATCGCGATCGTCGCAACGGCGGCCCAGGATCCCGGGCCGGTCGCGGACGGCTACGCCGAGGCGTTTCGCGGCCTTGGCGCGGGCTCGGCCCAGGGTATGGCGATTCCTGACCGGCGCGAGGCGTGCGACGCCACGCGCGCGTCGGCCCTTTCCGCGATGACGGGCGTGTTCTTCACCGGCGGTGACCAGCTTCGCATCACGGCCGTGTTGGGCGGCACGCCGTGCGGCGCGGCCGTTGCCCGCGCCCATCGGCGAGGGGCGGTGGTGGCCGGCACGAGCGCCGGGGCGAGCGCCATGAGCGCGACGATGATCGTGGGTGGGGTCGACGACACGTCGCCGACCCGGGGCGCCGTACGGATGTCACCGGGTCTGGGGCTGCTGCCCGGCATGGTCATCGACCAGCACTTCGCCCAGCGCGGCCGGATCAGTCGGCTGATCGCGGCCGTGGCGCAGAATCCCGCCCTTCTGGGCGTCGGCGTCGACGAGGACACCGCATTCACGGTCGACGCGGCGGGGGCGCTAGCTGTCGTCGGCAGCGCCACCGTGACGGTTCTGGACGGCAGCGACGTGCGACTTTCGTCCGCGTCGGAGACCGCCCTCGACCAGCCCCTTGCGCTGACCGGCCTTCGCCTGCACGTGCTGACCGACGGCTACCGGTTCGACCTGCGTACGCGTACCGCCCTCGGCCCCGCGCGGGCGGAATAGGGCGATGGGCCGTGGACAGCCTACGCCTGTCGCACGCGAGGGAGGATCGTCGTGAGAGTTCGCGCCTGGCGCTCGTTCGATGGACCCAACGTGCATTGTCTGCGGCCGGTCCTCGAGTGCCTCGTCGACCTGCAGGAGTGGGACGAGGTGCTGTCCGCCCACATCGACGGCTTCGGCCCCGGGCTCGTCGCCCTTCTGCCCGGCCTTGGCGACCACCACTGCGGCCTGGGTCGGGCGGGAGGATTCGCTACCCGCCTGACCGAGGGCACGCTGCTCGGTCACGTCGTCGAACACGTGGCCCTCGAGCTCATCTACCGCGCCGGCGAGCCGGTGCGGTACGGCAAGACGCGCTTCGCCGGCGAGCCGCGCCTGTACCGGATCGTCGTGGAGCAGCGCACGCCTGAACTGGCGCACGACGCCGTGCTGGCGTCGATCGAGCTGGTCGAGGCCCTCGCCGGGCAGGGCAGTCCCGATCTGGGCGCGCTCGAGCGGCGCCTGCGCGACACGAGCCTGCGACGGGCCCTGGGCCCGTCCACCGCAGCGATCGTCGAGGCGGCCCTGCGGCGCGGCGTGCCCGTGCGCCGTCTCGGCGTGGGCAGCTTCGTCCAGCTCGGACACGGGCGGCACGCGCGCCTCGTCGAGGCCAGCGTCACGAGCGAGGCGCGCGCGGTCGCCGTCGACGCTGCCCAGGACAAGGTCCTCACGCGCACGCTCGTGGCCACGGCCGGTGTTCCGGTCGCGCCGGGCATCGCCGTCGACTCGGCCGACGAGGCCGCGCAGGCGCTTGCCGTCCTGGGCGCGCCGATGGTCGTGAAACCCAGGTACGGCCATCAGGGCGTCGGCGTGACGTTGGACGTGGCGACGTCCTTGCAGGCCGAGGCCGCCTTCGCCCGGGCCGCGATGCCCGGCGCGGGCGACGCGTCCGTCCTGTGCGAGCGGCAGGTCGACGGCCAGGTGGTACGCATCCTGGTAGTCGGCGGCCGTGCCGTGGCGGCTGCGGTGCGCGCCCCCGCGAGCGTCGTCGGCGACGGCGTGTCGACGGTGGCGCAACTGGTCGCGGTCGAGAACGCCCGGGCCGAGCGCGGGGAGGCGCACGAGCGGCCGCTCACCCGCATCCGCCTGGACGGCGACGAGGCCACGGCTACACTTGCCGCGCAGGGCCTTGAGGCCCACAGCGTGCCGGCGCGGGGCCAGGCCGTCGCCCTGGGTCGCACCGCGAACCTGTCCACCGGCGGCACGGCGGCGGACATGACCGACCGTCTGCATCCGGACGCCGCCCGCCTCGCGGAGCGGGCCGCGCTGGCGGTGGGGCTGGATGTCGCCGGCGTCGACATGGTCCTGCCCGATCCGGCTGCGTCGCCACGCGGTGGCGCGTTCGTCCTCGAGGTCAACGCCGCCCCGGGGCTGCGCATGCACCTCGCGCCCTCCACGGGCCGGCCGCGCCCGGTCGCGGACGCGATCGTCCGCCACCTGTTCGGTCGCGGCGACGGGCGCATCCCGATCGCCGCGGTGACCGGCACGAACGGAAAGACCACCGTGGCGCGGCTCATCGCCCACATCCTCGACCAGACCGGCCTGACCGTCGGCCTTGCCACAACGGACGGCGTGCGGGTCGGTCCCGAGCTGCTCAAGACCGGCGACGAGGCCGGCCCCGGCGCCGCCCGCATGCTGCTGGCCGACCGCCGCGTCGATGCGGCCGTGCTGGAGTGTGCGCGCGGCGGCATCCGCCGCCGCGGCCTGGGCTTCGACCGGTGCACGGTGGCGGCCGTGCTGAATGTCGGCGCCGACCACCTGGGCCAGGACGGGGTCGAAACCCTCGACGACCTCGCGCGGGTGAAGTCGCTCGTCGTCGAGTGCGTCGCGCCGTCGGGTGCGGCCGTGCTGAATGCGCGCGACCCGCGCGTCCGGGCCATGGCCGACCGCTGCCCGGGCCGGGTTGTCCTGTTCTCGACCCGCGAGGGCGATGCGCACGTGGCGGCGCACGTGCGCGACGGGGGCGAGGCGGTCGGGCTCCTCGACGGCAGGATTGTCCACATCGCGGGCGGTCGGGCGCACCCGGTCGTGGCCCTGCGCCGGCTGGCGTTCGCGTTCGGCGGCGCGTCGGCGGCGATGGTCGAGAACGCCTGCGCGGCCGCTGCGGTCGCCCTGTCCCTGGGCGTCTCGCACGACGTGGTGTCCGCGGCCCTGCGTACGTTCGCCGGCGGTGCCCGGGACAATCCCGGCCGGATGAACCTCCTCGCCGTGGGCGGGGTGCGCCTGCTCCTCGACTACGGCCACAACGCGCCGGCCGTTGCCGCGGCCGCCGCGCTCGGCCGCCGTCTGGGTGCGGCGGCGCTCATCGGCGTCGTCTGCTCGCCCGGAGACCGGCGCGACGAGGACATCCAGGCCCTGGGCGAGACGGCCGCGCGCGTGTTCGACCAGGTGTGGGTCAAGGAGGACCGCGACCGGCGTGGCCGCGCGCCCGGCGAGGTGGCGGCCCACATCGCTGCCGGTGCGCGCCGGGCCGGAATCCTCGAAGGCGCCCTGCACGTCGCGCCGGACGAGGGGGAAGCGGTGCGCGCCGCGATCGATGCCGCGGGCGGCTCCGACATCGTCGTCTACTTCTACGAGTCCTACGACGCAGCCCGAGTCATCCTCGCCGACCTGGCCGACGAGCGCCGCGCGGAGCGGCTGGGCGAGGTCGTGCCGGTCGGGTAGGCGCGGCTTGACCGTACGGGCCGCGTCCGCTACCTTCCCGGCGGGAGGCGAGGCCCGTCGAGGTGCGCGAGTCGGCCCGGGCCAAGCTGAACCTGACCCTTGAGGTCGGGCCGCTTCGTCCCGACGGCTACCACGAGCTGAACACCTACATGGTCGCCATCGACTGGGTCGACGCGGTGCGCGTGCGTCCGGCGCGCGGGCCGACCGACCTGTTGTCCGTACGCGGCCTGCCCGCACCCGCCGGTGCGCGCAACCTGGCGCTGCGTGCCGTTCGGGCCTGGCGTGACGCCGGTGCGCGCGGCCACGTGTCCGTCACGCTGACCAAGCGCCTGTGGAGCGGCGCGGGCCTGGGCGGGGGGTCGAGCGATGCGGCCGCGACCCTTCGCGCCCTGAGCCGCCTGGTGCCGCTGCCGGCTGCCGACCCGGTCGCCGTCGCGGCCCGGGTCGGCAGCGACGTGCCGTTCTTTGTCACCGGCTGGGTCGGCGCCGTGGCCACCGGACGGGGCGAGCGTCTGGCCGTGGCGCCGGCCCTGCCGACCACCTGGCGCGTCGTCCTGGTGAGGCCCCCCTGGTCGCTGTCGACCGCCGCCGTGTACCGGCGCGCCGACCGCCTTCCCGGCGGGACACCGCCGCCCGGCCGGAGCGACGCGCTCCGGCAGGTTCTCGCCCGCGCCCAGGCAGGCGGCGGCGATGCGGGGGGCGAACAGGCGCTGACGGAGGTTGCCGGCCTGGTCCGCAACGACCTGTGGCCGGCCGCATTGTCGCTTCGGCCCGGCATGGCGCAGGTGCGTGCGGCGCTTGCCGCGGCGGTCGGCCCGCACCGGCCGGTCCTTCTGGCCGGCAGCGGCAGCGCCATGTTCGCCCTCGTGGAGGACGGGGCGCTGGCCGCCAGGGCGGCGCGGTGCCTGGCCGGGCGCGGCCTGCGGGTACGTGTGGCGCGGCCGGCGGGCGGGGCGTGAAACGGGGGTGAGGTGCAGGTGGGGACGCAGTCCGCCGGTGTGTGGGCGGTGGTGCTGGCCGGACGTCGCAACGACGGTCGCCTGGGCGCGGGCACGGAGGCCGCCTGGGAGGCGATGATCGACGTCGCCGGCCGTCCGATGGCGGCGCGGGTGCTCGACGCCCTGGGCGGGGCGCGCCACGTCGCTGGCGGCGCGGTCGTCGGGCCGCCGGACCTGGCGCCCTACCTTCCCGGCGGCTTCGAGCGCGTCGACCCGGTCGGCGACACGCTGCAAAACCTCGACGCCGGTCTTGCCCGCCGCCCGGCCCGGCCGGCCCGGGTCCTCGTCGTCACGTCGGACATCCCTCTCGTCACGGCGGCCATGGTTGACGCCTTCGTCGCCGCGTGCGGCGACCGCTCGCTCGACGTCTACTTTCCGGTGATCCGGCGCGACGTCGCCCAGACCCGCTTCCCCGGCGTGCGCCGGACGTACGTGCGTCTCGCCGACGGCGCCTTCACGGCGGGCAACATGTTCCTCGTCCGGCCCGAGGTGCTCGTGGCCGACGCCCGGGGCGGCGAGGGCCTCCTCGACCGGATGGTGCGCTGGCGCAAGTCCCCGCTGCAGATGGCGGCGCGGCTCGGGGTCGGGTTCGTCTTCGGCGTCCTCACCCACACGTGGACGCTGGCCCGGGTCGAGCGGGCCGCCACCCGCCGGCTGGGCATCACGGGCCGGGCGGTCGTCACGGCCGACGCCGAGGTCGGCGTGGACGTCGACAAGCCCAGCGACCTGGCCCTGTGCCGGGAGGTGCTCGCCCATGCCCACCCCGCGTGACCGGGTCGAGCGTGCCGATCCGATCGACGCGGTCGCCGCGACGGAGGGGATGGGCCGGACCGAGCGTCTCGCCCTCCTGTCGCACCTGCTCACCTCGTCACCGGGCCGTCTCCTCGCCCTTGGCCGCCTCGCCCAGTCGCTCGGCGTCGCCAAGTCGACCCTGAGCGAGGATCTCGCCGCCGTCAGCCGTGCCCTGCGCGCCGCCGGTCACGGCCAGGTCGAGTCCCTCACGGGCGCATCGGGCGGTGTGGTCTACCGGCCGTCGCCGAGCGAGGATCGGACGCGCGAGACCGTCGCCGGACTGTGCCGCGAGCTCAACCGGGGCGACCGGCGGGTGGCCGGCGGCTACCTGTTCACGAGCGACCTGGTATTCTCGCCGGCGGTGGCCCAGGAGGTGGGCGAGGTGTTCGCGGGGCGGTTCTGGACCGCCTCGCCGGACGTCGTCGTGACGGTCGAGACCAAGGGCATCCCGCTCGCCCTCATGACCGCCCACGCGCTCGGCTGCCCGCTCGTCACCGTGCGGCGCGACAGCCGGGTCACGGAGGGCCCGGCGCTGGGGATCAACTACGTGAGTGGCGCCGGGCGCATCCAGACGATGAGCCTGCCTCGCCGGGCCCTGGCGGCGGGCTCGCGGGTGCTCCTGGTCGACGACTTCTTGAAGGCGGGCGGCACGGCGCGGGGCCTGCTCGACCTCATGGACGAGTTCGCCGCCGAGGTGATCGGCCTGAGCGTCCTGATCGAAACCGCCGAGCCGGCGCGCAAACTTGTCGTCGGGCAGTACAGCCTGGTGCGCCTCGAGCCGGCCGAGGGCGGGCCGCAGGTGGTGCCTGCACCAGCCCTGTTCGGACCGGTCGCGGCGCCGCGGCGCGCGGGTGACGCATCGGGAGGGGGAGGAGAGGCATCCTGACGGATGGGCAAGGGGTTTTCCTCGTCGTGCTCGCGGCCGGCAAGGGCACGCGGATGCGGTCGTCGCGGCCGAAGTGTCTGCACGAGGCGGCCGGGCGCACCCTGGTGGGCCATGTGGTGGCCGCCTGCATGCCCCTCGTCGACGAGGGCGCGGGCCTGTGGGTGGTGGTCTCGGCCGGACCGGAGGGCAGCGCCGTCGCCGCCGCCGCCGCCCCGGCCACGCCCGTCGTCCAGACGGCCCAGCGGGGCACCGGCGACGCGCTCGCGGCGGTGCTGCCGAGCCTGCCCGAGCGCGGCACCGTCGTCGTCCTGAACGGGGACATGCCGCTCGTCCCGACGGCGCTCGTGCGCGAGGTGGTGGCGACCCACTGCGGCCAAGGGGCGGGCGGCACGCTGGTGTCGGTCCGGATGCCCGACCCGACCGGCTACGGCCGGGTGCTGCGCGAGGCCGACGGCCGGTTCTCGCGCGTTGTCGAGCATGCCGACGCCGGCGAGCGCGAGCGCCAGGTGGACGAGATCAACGTCGGCGTGTACGCGTTCGACCTGGCCGTGCTGCGGGACGCGATCGGCGGGCTGCGCGCCGACAACGCCCAGGGGGAGGTGTACCTGCCGGACCTGTTTCCGCTCGTGCGCGCCGCCGGCCGGCCGGTGGCCGTGGTCGTGGCCGCCGACCCCGGACAGGTGGCGGGGGTCAACACCCAGGCCGAGCTGGCCGCCGCCGCCGACGCGCTCATGCGCAGGCACCTGCGGACGCTGGGCGGCGAGGGGGTGCGGCTGGCAAGCCTCGAGGCGGTGCGTGTCGACGTGACGGCCGGCGTCGCCCGCGGCGCCTGGCTTGGCGCCGGCAGCGAGGTGCAGGGCGCCAGCCGGATCGACGCCGGCGCCAGCCTCGACGGGGCCCTCGTCGGCGACGCGTGGGTCCGCGCGGGCGCCCGCCTGGGGCCCGGGACCCGCATCGGTCCGGTGTCGAACACTGCGCAGGGGGTGGACGCGTCGGGGGCGAAACCGGTTGGCACGGCCCACCCATCCGCCCCCTTGCCGGGCTGAGAGCGGGCGGGCGTTCGATTGCGCACGGGAGGGGTTCGTACGTCGTTGCAGGGCGTTCAACGCCGCAAGCCGCGCTGGACCTCATTCCGGGGAGCACCCCTGCGGCTGTTCACCGGCAACGGCAACCCCGAGCTGGCCGCCGCCATCGCCAAGGCGTTGGGCATCCACGTGGGCCGGATGGATCTCGGTCGGTTCTCGAACGGCGAGGTGCGGGTGAAGATCTTCGACAACGTCCGCGGCACGGACGTGTTCCTGCTCGAGTCGATGTCATCGCCGGTGAACGAGCACCTGGTCGAGCTCCTGGTCATGACGGACGCGTTCCGCCGGGCGAGCGTCGCCCGCATCACGGCGGTCGTGCCGCACTTCCCGTACGCGCGCCAGGACCGCAAGTCGGCCGGCCGCGAGCCGATCACGGCCAAGCTCGTGGCCAACCTCCTGACCATGGCCGGGGTCGACCGCGTGCTCACGATGGACCTGCACGCGCCGCAGATCCAGGGGTTCTTCGACATCCCGCTCGACCACCTCACGTCGATGCCGATTCTCGCCCAGCACCTGGCCAGGTACCGGGGCGAGCGGCCGATCGTGGTGTCGCCCGACGCCGGCGGCGTCCACCGGGCGCGCATGCTGGCCGAGCGTCTGGGCATGCCCGTGGGGTTCGTGGACAAGCGCCGGCCCGAGCCCAACGTGGCCGAGGTGGTGCACGTCGTCGGCGACGTCGACGGGCGCACGGCCATCCTCATCGACGACATGATCGACACCGCCGGGACGATCGCCGCGGCGGCCCGGGCGATCGTCGAGCGGGGGGCGCGGCGGGTGCTCGCCTCCGCCACCCACGCGGTCCTTTCCGGCCCGGCGGTGGAGCGTCTTCGCGACGCCCCGCTCGACGAGCTCATCTTCACCGACACGCTTCCGCTCCCGGATGGCATCGACGAGCGCTACCATGTCCTGTCGGTGGCACCGCTGTTGGCGGACGCGATCCGGCGCATCCACGAGGACCGGTCGATTACCCGCCTGTTCGAGCGGGAGGAGCGGAGCTAGCGACGGCACGTAGCGGCACGCAAGGGGAGGTATCGAGATGGCGGACAGGGGAGTGGAACGGGTAGCGGCGACGCGCCGGGATCAGGGAAAGCACGCGGCCCGCGCGCTGCGGGCACGCGGCGGTGTGCCGGCGGTGGTGTACGGCCACGGCGAACCGGTCGCGGTCGGCCTGGAGGCGCGCAACGCGCACGCGATCCAGCAGATGCCGCGCAACCACGCGTTCGAGATCGTCACCGAGGGCACGAAGCCGGAGCTCGTCCGCCTCGTCTCCAGCCAGCGCGATCCGGTGAGCGGGCACCTCCTGCACCTCGACTTCGAGCGCCTCGTGCGCGGCGAGCGGGTGCACGCGACGGTGGCCGTCCACCTCGTCGGCGAGGAGGAGGTGGCCAAGCGCGACGGCGTCGTCACCCGCCTTCTCGACGTGCTCGAGATCGAGGGCGACCCGACCCGGCTGCCCGCCGCCGTGACCATCGACCTGAGCGCGCTTGCGCCCGGCGACCACGTGCTGGCCGGGTCCGTCGCGCTCGAGCGTGGCGTGACCCTGGTCACGCCCGCCGAGACGGCGGTGGTGCAGGTGGGCCACGCCCAGGTGACGGAGGTGGCGACGCCTGGCGGCGAGACGCCCGCCGACGCCGAAGCGGCGGCGGCCAAGGCGACGGAGGGCGAAGGGGAGAGCTAGGTGGCCTCGCCGACCCGGATCCGTCTGGTCGTGGGCCTGGGCAATCCAGGCCCACGCTATGCCGGCACCCGGCACAACCTGGGGTTCGACGTGCTCGAGCGGCTCGGGCGCACCTGGGGGGCGCGCTTCCACGAGCGCTTCGAGGGGCTCGCCGACCAGGTCGCGGGACCGGCCGGGCCGCTGTGCCTGTTGATGCCGCATACCTTCATGAACGAAAGCGGCCGCTCGGTCGCGGCGGCGCGGCGACGGATGGGCCTGCGCCCGGACGAGATCCTCGTCGTGTGCGACGACCTCGACCTCAAGGTGGGCCAGGTGCGTGTCCGCCCCGGCGGGTCGAGCGGCGGGCACAACGGCCTCAAGTCGATCATGGCCGTGCTGGCGGGCGACGACTTCGGACGGGTCCGGCTGGGCATCGGCAGGCCGCCGGCCGGGGTCGGCGTGATCGACTATGTCCTCACCCGGTTCGCCCCCGACGAGCGCGACCTCGTCGGCGCGGCCGTGGAGCGGGCCTGCGACGCCGTCGCGTGCGTCGCCGGCGCAGGGTACGCGCGGGCGATGGACCAGTTCAACGGGCCGGCCGCGCCGCGTCTGGACGCTGGCCCCCCGGCGTAGCGTGAGCCAGGCAGCAGGTGCAGGGGGCGGTCGGGTGCGCGCGCGGGCGCTCGAGGCGGCGCGCTTTCTCGAGCGCGGGTTCTTCCCGCTCCTGGTCCTGGCGGTGCTCGCGGGGCTGGCCGTGCCCGGCTGGGGTCGCGCCCTGTCGGGTGCGGTCATCCCCCTGTTCGCCCTGATGATGTTCGCCGTCAGCCTGACCTTCCACGCGGGCGATGTGGGCGCAGCCCTGACCGACCCGCTCGCCCTGCTCGTGGCGACGCTGGCCATCTTCGTCCCCTTGCCCCTGATCGCGCGCTTCGCGGCCCCGGCCGTGTTCGGACCGGGGCCCCTCGCCCTCGGGTTCGTCCTCCTGGCCGCCCTGCCGACCGACATCTCGGCACCGCTGTTCACCGCCATGGGGCGCGGCAACACCGCCCTCACGGCGGTCCTGAACGCCATCGTGACCGCCGCCTCGCCGGTCATCCTGCCGTTGTGGTTCCTGGCGCTGACCGGCCTGCGCCTGCAGGTGCCGGTCGCCGCCCTGGTTCTCGAGCTCGTTCTCGTCGTCCTCGTCCCGACGGTCGGCGGCGTCACCCTGCGCACGGTCCGACCCGCCCTCGGCCAGTACGACAGCGTCTGGCAGGCGGCCGCGTCGCTCGTCTACCTGCTCCTCGTCGGCATCGTCGTGTCGCAGGACGCCCATAACCTTCTCCGGCTTGCGCCGCTCGAACTGGTCGCGGTCGTCGCCGGCGTCCTCGTCGTCAACTGCCTGGGCTACCTGCTCGGGCTCCTGCCGTGGTGGGTGTCGCGCCGGGCGCATCGCGACCGCCTCGCCTACGTCCTGGCCGTGGGCGAGAAGGAGTTCTCGGTCGCGGTGGCGGTCGTGTACGCGGGCGGCCTGGAGCGCGGACTGCTCGTGCCGGCCGTGGTGGCGTCGATCCTGCAGGTCGTGACGGCGGCGGTTCTCGCCCGCCGTCACCGTCGCCATCGCCCGAACTAGCCGGCGGTCTCCGCCGGTCTCCGCCCGTGACGGTTCAGAACGATCCGGCCACGACCTCGAGGGCGCCGCCGTCGTGGACGTACTGGGGGATGTGCCCGAGGCGGACGAGAAGGGCGGCGTCGTGGTCAAGGCCCACGCGCCAGCCGTTCCCCTCGGTCAGGACCACGCCGGCCGCCACGACCTCGCCGCCTGCCGCCCGGGCGAGGGCGATGGCGGCCTTCAGGCTTTCGCCGGTGGCGGCGACGTCGTCGACGACGAGCACGCGCCGCCCGGCGATCAGGGGAACGTTACGCCGGTCGACGTACAGGCGCTGGGCGCCCTGCGTCGTCGATGAGCGCAGGGGGACGGCGAGCGGGTCGCGCAGATACACCTTGGCCGACTTTTGCGCCACGACGTAGCGGTCGATGCCGAGCGCGCGGCTCGTCTCGATCGCGACCGGGATGCCGAGCGTCGCCGTGCCGAGGACGATCTCCGGACGGCGGTGGCGCACGGCGGCGGCCATCGCCCGGCCGACCGCCTCGGCGAACGCGACGCCCGCGTCGAGCATGTTCAGGAGGACGATCGCCCGGCGATCGTCGATGGCGAGGACGGGCAGGTCGAGCCAGGTGCCGGCGACCTGCGTGCGGTGGCTTCCCAGGACGTCCGTGGAGGCTGCCTCCTTGTGGCTCGCGCGTCGGGGAGGGCGCCAGCGTTGACGTCCGGCCCGCGGACGAGCACGATCTAAGGCGAACAATCCTACAAGCGATTCGGACAATGTTCGATGTTTGCGGCGATTCCCCCTGAGGAGGTCGAGCATGGCCCAGGCAGCCGCGGACGGCCAGCTGTTGTACGAAGGCAAGGCGAAGATGCTGTTTGCCACCGAGACGCCGCATCTCCTGCGCATGCGCTACAAGGACGACGCGACCGCGTTCGACGGCACCAAGCATGCCACGATCGCCGGCAAGGGCGCGCTCAACAACGCGATCTCGGCGATCTTCTTCGCCCGGCTCGAGGCGGCCGGCATCCCCACCCACTACGTGCGCAAGCTCAACGACCTCGAGTGCCTGGTCCGGGAGGTCCGGCTCTTTCCCCTCGAGGTCATCGTCCGCAACCGCGTGGCCGGCTCGATGGCGCGTCGGTACGGGCTCGAAGAGGGCCGGATCCTTGCCCACCCGTCGGTCGAGTTCGACCTGAAGAGCGACGCCCTGCACGACCCGCTTGTCACGGAGGAGCAGACGGTCCTCCTGGGCTGGGCCAGCCAGGAGGAGCTCGACGCCATCCGGGCCCTCGCCCTGCGGGTGAACGAGGTCCTGGCGGACGACCTGCGCGGGCGGGGCGTGATCCTGGTCGATTTCAAGCTGGAGTTCGGCCGGGACGAGGCCGGCACCATCGTGGTGGCCGACGAGGTCTCGCCCGACACCTGCCGGTTCTGGGACGCGAGCACGCTGGACAAGCTCGACAAGGACCGCTTCCGGCGCGACCTGGGCGGCCTCGAGGAGGCGTACCGGGAGATGCTCCGACGGTTGGGCGGAGGGAGGGCCTGATGCGCTTCGCGGTGCGGCTGGCGGTGTCGCCGCTGCCGGGCATGCGCAGCCCGGAAGGCGAGACGGTCGAAACCGCGCTGCACGCCCTGGGCTTTGGCGGCGTGGCGCAGGTCACGGTCGGCAAGCTGTTCGAATGGGTTGTCGAGGCGGACAGCGCGGCGCGCGCGCGGGCGGACGCGCAGGCGATGGTCGATGCCCTCCTCGCAAACCCGGTCAGCGAGCGGGCGGAGATCCTCGACGTGCGGGAGACCGGCGCTTGAGGGCGGCGGTCGTGGTCTTCCCCGGCTCCAACTGCGACCGCGAGACCGTGGAGGCGCTCGGGGCGGCCGGATTCGACGCGTCGCTCGCCTGGCATGAGGCCGTGCCCGCCGGTCTCGACCTGTACGTCCTGCCCGGCGGCTTCTCGTACGGCGACTACCTGCGCCCGGGCGCGGTGGCGGCGCGGTCGCCGGCCGTCGACGCGGTGCGCCGCGCGCATGCCGACGGGGCGCACGTCCTCGGCTTGTGCAACGGGTTCCAGGTCCTCCAGGAGGCCGGCCTCCTGCCCGGCGTGCTCCTGGCCAACGTCCCGGCCGGGTTTCGCTGCCGCTGGACCACGCTCGGGCCGCGCGCGGCAGCCGGCTCGTTCGGCGCGGCGATGGGTGAGGGCGAGGTGCGCTGGCCGATCGCCCACAGCACCGGCCGCCTGCACCTGTCGGACGACGACCGGCGAGCGGTCTGGAACGAGGGCCGGGTGCTGGCCACGTATGCCGGCGACGACCCCAACGGCAGCATCGACCGGATCGCCGGCCTGACCGACGCAACCGGTCGGGTGGCCGGCCTCATGCCCCATCCGGAGCGGGCGGTCGACGCGCGCCTGGGGAGCGCCGACGGCGCCGCGTTCTTCGCCCGTCTGCGCGAGGAGGTGGCGCGCCGTGGCCGCTGAGGTGGACCTGGCCGGGCTGCCGTCGGGGCTCCTGCCCGGCGACGGCGGGGCGATCCGCGCCGCCCTCGGCCGCGAGCCCAACGCCTGCGAGTGGCGCCTGTTCGGCGTCATGTGGTCGGAGCACTGCGCCTACCGCCACAGCCGGCCCCTGCTGGGCCGCTTTCCCTCGCGCGGCGAGGCGGTCGTCCAGGGGCCGGGCGAGAACGCCGGCCTGGTCGACCTCGGCGGCGGCCTGGGATTGGCGTTCAAGGTCGAGAGCCACAACCACCCGTCCGCGGTCGAGCCCTACCAGGGCGCGGCCACCGGCGTCGGCGGCATCCTGCGCGACATCCTCGCCCTGGGCGCGCGGCCGGTGGCACTCATGGACGGCCTCGGTCTCGGCCCGCTCGACGACGCCCACGCCGGCTGGCTCGCGCGCGAGATCGTGGCGGGCGTCGGCGGTTACGGCAACGCCGTCGGCGTGCCCACGGTGGGCGGGGCGACGCGGGTGGACGCGCGCTTTGCCAGGAGCCCGCTCGTGAACGCGATGTGCGCCGGCCTGGTCGACCTGGACAAGGTGGTGTACGGACGGGCGTCGGCCCCGGGCGATCTGCTCGTCTTGCTCGGCGCCACCACCGGCCGTGACGGCGTCGGCGGCGCCAGTTTCGCCTCCGAGGCGCTGGACGATGACCGCAAGGCGAGCCGGCCCCAGGTCCAGGTGGGCGATCCGTTCGCGGAAAAGCGCCTGGTCGAGGCCACCCTCGAGGCCGTCGCCGCCGGGCTGGTCCTCGGCTGCCAGGACATGGGCGCGGCGGGCATCGTCTCGTCGACCACCGAGCTGTGCCACCGCGCCGGCCTGGGCTGCGAGCTCGACCTGTCCGCGGTGCCGCTGCGCCAGCCCGGCATGGCGGCCTGGGAGATCCTCCTGTCGGAGTCGCAGGAGCGCATGCTCCTCGCCATCGCCCCGGACCGGCTGGACGGCGTGCGCCGCATCGCCGGGCGCTGGTCGCTCGAGGCGGCGGTGATCGGCACCGTCGTGGCGCAGCCGGTGTATCGCGTGCGTATGGGCGACGCGGCGGTCGCCGACCTGCCCCTCGACCTCCTGTGCGAAGCCCCGCCCGCGCCGCTGGCGCCTGGCCGGTGGCCGGCGCCGTCCCCGGTCGAGGTGCCGGCTCTCGCCCCGGACGGCATCGACGCCGCCCTCGCGCGGGTGCTCGGCGACGCCGCGCAACGCGAGCGCGTGGCCATCTACGAGACCTACGACGCCATGGTCGGTGCCCGGACGGCGCTCGGACCGCCAAGCGGCGCGGCGCTGGTGGCCCTGCCCGGACGGCAGGACGCGGTGGCTTTCAGTCTGGACATGAACCCGTCGTACGGCCTGGCCGACCCCTACCGGGCTGCCGCCCTGACGGTCGTGGAGGGCGTGCAGAACCTCGCCGCCGTCGGTGCCCGGCCGCTCGCAGTGTCCGACTGCCTGAACCTCGGCGACCCGACGACGCCGGCCGGCGCTGCCGAGCTGGACGCCACGATCGCCGGCGCCGCCGCCGCCTGCCACGCCCTGGGCGTGCCGGTGGTGAGCGGCAATGTCAGCCTGTACAACGAGACCGGCGACGAGGGACGGATGCCGCCGACCTTTACCACGGTGGTGGCGGGCAAGGTCGAGCGGCTGCCCTCGCGGCCGCGGCTGGGGTTTGCCGGGCCGGGGGCGCTCCTCGTCCGGGTCGGCGCCCTTGCCGGCCACCTGGGCGCGGGAGCGTACGCCCGTGCCTTGCTCGGCGAGGCCGCCGGACCCGCGCCCGCGCCCGACCTCGAGCAGGCCGCCGCCGCCGCCCGGCTGGTGCGCGAGGCCGTGACCCAGGGCCTCGTCGGCTTCGCCCTGGACATCTGGAGCGGCGGCCTCGCCGCGGCCCTGGTGCGCGGCCTGTGGCCGGCGCGTGTTGGCGCGTCGCTCGACCTGCCCGAGGCGGCGGGCGGCCAGCTGGCCGCGTGCCTGTTCGGCGAGGGCGCGGGACGGTACCTCCTCGAGGTGGAGGCGTCCGACCTTGCGGCCCTGCGCGAGGCGGCGCGCGAGCTCGGCGTCGAGCTCGCGCCGATCGGTCGCGTCGCGGCCGAGCCGCGCCTTGCCCTGGCGGTCGCGGGCCGGACGGTCTGGGAGACGCCGCTCGGGCCCGTGTGGCGGACGTGGAGAGGGGGCAGGGACGATGGCTGAGGCGGACAGGACGATTCCGAGCGGGGGCGTGCGCGACGAGTGCGGCGTGTTCGGCGTGTACGGCGCGCCGGACGCGGCCCAGATGGTGTTCGCGGGGCTGTTCTCCCTGCAGCACCGCGGCCAGGAGAGCGCCGGGATCGCCGCCGCGAACGCGGACGGGATGCGCGTGCACACCGGTATGGGGCTTCTCTCCCAGGCGTTTGCCGGCGTCGACCTGGCTACCCTGCCGGGCGATCGCGCCGTCGGCCATACCCGGTACTCCACCCAGGGTGCCAACGTGCCGGAGAACGCGCAGCCGTTCGCGGTCCACCTGCGCGGCGGCTACCTGGCCGTGTGCCTGAACGGCAATCTGACCAACGCCGTGGAGCTGCGCCGCGAGCTCGAGGAGGACGGCGCGATCTTCCGCACCACCGTCGACACCGAGGTGGTGGCGCACCTGGTGGCGCGGCTCGGACCGGCGCCGTCGCTCGACGCCATCGAGGGGGCGCTTGCCCGCCTGACCGGCGCGTACGCGTTCGTCTTCCTCACCCCGGACGGCATCGTGGCGGCGCGCGATCCGGCCGGCATCCGTCCGCTCGTCCTCGGCCGGCGCGACGACGCCTACGTCGTGGCCTCCGAGACCTGCGCCCTCGACCTCGTCGGCGCCTCGTACGTGCGCGACGTGGAGCCGGGGGAACTCGTGCGGATCGGGCCGGACGGAATGACGGTGCGGCGCGGCCCGGCCGGACCGGAGCGGCTTTGCGTGTTCGAGAACGTGTATCTGGCCCGGCCCGACTCGGTCGTCTACGGCACGGCCGTGCACAGCGTGCGCCGGCGCGCCGGCATCCGGCTCGCCCAGGAGGCGCCGGCCGACGCGGACATCGTCGTCGGCGTACCCGACTCGGGCCTGTCCGCCGCGATGGGCTACGCCCAGGAGAGCGGCATGCCGTACGAGATGGGCCTCGTCCGCAACCGCTACGCGGCGCGCACGTTCATCCAGCCCACCGGCATGCTGCGCGAGGGCGGGGTGCGCCTGAAGCTGAGCGCCCTCGCCTCGGTGCTGGGCGGCCGGCGGGTGACGCTTGTCGACGACTCGGTCGTGCGCGGCACGACCAGCCGGCGGATCGTCCGCCTGGTGCGCGAGGCGGGGGCGGCGCAGGTGCATGTGCGGGTCGCCTCGCCGCCGGTCCGGTACTCGTGCTACTACGGCATCGATACGGGTGATCCGGGCCAGCTCGCCGCGGCCCGCCTCGACCTCGAGGGGATGCGCCGCGAGATGGAGGCGGACAGCCTCGCCTTCCTGTCCGTCGAGGGTCTTCTGTGGGCGTCGACCCCGCCCGCAGGCGTGGACGCGGCCACCGGGCGCGGCTTTTGCGACGCGTGCTTCACCGGCAACTACCCGGCCGGGGTACCCCGCTCGGCGGGCAAGTTCGCGATCCAGCGCAGCCTCGACATCGCCAAGAGCCGGCCGTGAGCGACGCACGCGAGGCCTACCGGCGCGCCGGGGTCGACGTCGCCGCGGGCGAGGAGGCGGTGGCCCGCATCCGGCCCCTGGCGGAGCGGACCTTCGGCCCGGCCGTGCTCGGCACCCTGGGCGGGTTTGCCGGCGCGATCCGGTTCGACCCGGGCAGGTACCGCGATCCGGTGCTGCTCGCCGGCTGCGACGGCGTCGGCACCAAGCTGGCGGTGGCCGAGGCGACGGGGCGGTGGGACGGGATCGGCCAGGACCTTGTCGCCATGTGCGTCAACGACGTCGCCGCGGCGGGCGGTGACATCCTGTTCTTTCTCGACTACATCGCCTGCGGCCGGCTCGATCCCGACCAGATCGAACGCATCGTGGCCTCGATGGCGCATGCGCTCGAGGGTACGGGCGCGGCCCTCCTGGGCGGCGAGATGGCCGAGATGCCGGGCATGTACCCGGCCGGCCGGGTCGACCTGGCCGGCTTCGCGGTGGGCGCGTGCGAGCGCGCGGAGCTTCTCGGTCCGGACCGCGTCCGGCCCGGCGACGTCCTCCTGGGCCTCGCCTCGAGCGGGCCGCACGCGAACGGCTTCTCCCTCATCCGTCGCCTCGTCGACGAGCACGCCGACGGGCTCGACGCGGAGCTCGAGGGCGTGGGCCGGCTCGCCCCCGCGCTCCTGGCGCCGACGCGGGTGTACGTCCGGGCCCTCGCCGCGCTGCGCGAAACGGGTGGACTGCACGCCGCCGCCCACCTGACCGGCGGGGGCTGGCAGGGAAACCTGCCCCGCGTCCTGCCCGTCGGGCTTGGCGCCCGCGTCGACCTGGGGAGTTGGCCCGTGCCGGCCGTGTTCCGGCACCTGCAGCGCTGGGGCGGCCTGGACGAGCACGAGATGCTGGCGACGTTCAACATGGGCGTCGGCATGGTCTGCGTCGTTGCGGCCGACGCCGTCGAGACCGCGCGCGCGGCGCTCGAGCGCGCCGGCGAGGGGGCATGCGTCGTCGGCGAGGTGGAGGAGGGGGGGGCGGGCGTGCGGTTTGCCGCCAAGGCGTCGTGATCCGGCTGGTCGTCTTCGCCTCGGGCGAGGGAAGCAATCTCCAGGCGATCCTGGACGCCGTCGACGCGGGCGCCCTCGACGCCAGGGTGACGGCGGTGGCAAGCGACAACCCGGGCTGTCGCGCCCTCGAGCGGGCCGCCGCCCGGGGCATCTGGACGGCCGCGGCGCGACGCGCGGACCACCCCGACAAGGCCGCCTTCGAGCGCGCCTTGCGGGTCGGCATCGCCCCGGCCGGTCCGTTCGACGCCGCCGTGCTCGCGGGCTACATGCGCGTCGCCGGACCTGAACTTCGCGACGGGATGCCCTGGATGGTCAACATCCACCCGTCGCTGCTACCCGCCTTTCCCGGCCTGCGGGCGATCGAGCGGGCGCTCGAAGCGGGCGTGCCGGAGACGGGCTGCACGGTGCATCTCGTCGACGAGGGGATCGACACCGGTCCGGTGCTGGCCCGCGCGGTAGTGCCGGTCGAGCCGGGCGACGACGCGCAACGCCTGCGGGCACGGATCCAGGCGGCCGAGCACCGGCTCCTGCCGGCGGTCCTCGGCTGGCTGGCCGCCGGCCGCCTGTCGCTGATCGGCGGGCGCGTCCACCTGGACCGCGAGCCCGTCGGCGAGACCGGCGTGACGATCGACCCGAAGGGAGGGGCTTGACGTGCCGAGGGCGCTCCTCAGCGTATCCGACAAGACCGGGCTGGTCGCGTTCGGCCGGGGACTCGTGGATCTGGGCTGGGAACTCGTCGCCACCGGTGGCACCCAGGCGGCGCTGACCGGCGCCGGCCTGCCGGTCGTGCCGGTGGAGGCGCTCACCGGCCTGCCGGAGATGATGGACGGGCGGGTGAAGACGCTGCACCCGGCCGTCCACGCCGGCCTTCTCGCCCGGCGCGACCGCCAGGACGACATCGAGGCGCTCCACCGGCACGGCTTCCATCCGATCGATCTGGTCGCCGTCAACCTCTACCCGTTCCGCGCCACCGTCGCGGGTGGTGCGACCCTGCCCGAGGCCATCGAGCAGATCGACATCGGCGGTCCGTCGATGGTGCGGGCGGCGGCAAAGAACCACCCCCACGTCGTCGTCGTGGTCGACCCGGACGACTACGGGCCGGTGCTCGAAGGGCTGCGCGCGGGCGACCTCGGCGCGAACCGGCGTCTCGCCCTGGCGGCCCGGGCGTTCGCCCACACGGCCGCATACGACGCCGCGGTGGCCGCCTACCTGACGGCTGCCGCCGAACCCGGCGCCTTCCCGGTCGAGGCGTCGCTGGCGTTCGAGCGTCCGACGGTCCTTCGCTACGGCGAGAACCCGCACCAGCGGGCCGCCTTCTACCGCGACCCGTGGGTCGAGCCGGAAAGCATCGCCACGGCCGAGCAGCTGGGCGGCAAGGAACTGTCCTACAACAACATCATGGACGCCGACAGCGCCTGGCGCCTGGTCCGGTCGCTCGAGGGGCCGGCCGCCGTGGCCGTCAAGCACGCCACGCCGTGCGGCGTGGCGACGGCGCCGACGATCGCGCAGGCGTTCGAGCGCGCCCGGGCCGCCGACCCGGAGGCGATCTTCGGCGGCATCGTGGCGCTCAGCCACGAGGTGGACGAGGCGACGGCGAAGGGTCTCGCCGACCTCTTCCTCGAGGTCGTGGTGGCGCCCGGGTTCGACCCGGCGGCGCGCGAGATCCTGGCCCGCAAGAAGAACCTGCGCCTGTTGCGGGTGCCGGCCGGCGGGGCGGCGACGCCACCCTGGCCGCTGTACCAGATGCTCAAGGTGGGCGGCGGCGTCCTCCTCCAGGAGCGCGACGACCTCGACCTCGACCCGGCGGCGCTGCGCACCGTCACCCGGCGCGAGCCGACCGCCGACGAGATGGCCGCCCTGCGCCTGGCGTGGACGGTGTGCAAGTTCGTGCGTTCGAACGCGATCGTGCTCGTCAAGGACGGCATGACCGTAGGCATCGGCGGCGGCCAGGTGAGCCGCATCGCCGCCGTGCGCCAGGCGGTCGCCCAGGCTGGCGGCAGGGCGTGGGGCAGCGTCATGGCCTCGGACGCCTACTTCCCGATGCCCGACAACATCGAGGTGGCGGCCGACGCCGGCGTGACCGCGGTTATCCAGCCGGGCGGGTCGATCCGCGACGGCGACGCCATCGCCGCGGCGGACAGCGCCGGCATGGCGATGGTCACCACCGGCGTGCGCCACTTCCGGCACAGCTAGATGCGTACGCTGGTCGTCGGCGGCGGCGGGCGCGAGCACGCCCTGGCGTATGCCCTTTCCCGCTCCCCGTCGGTCGAGGCGGTGCTGTGCGCGCCGGGCAACCCCGGCACCGCCCTCGTGGCCGAGAACGTCCCCGTCCCGGAGAGCGATGCCGCGGCGCTGACGGACCTGGCGCTCGCCCGGTCGGTCGACCTCGTGGTGGTAGGGCCGGAGGCGCCCCTCGCGGCCGGTCTGGCCGACCGGCTGCGGGCCGCGGGCGTGACCGTGTTCGGACCCGGCGCGGCGGCGGCGCGCCTGGAGTCGTCGAAGGCGTTTGCCAAGGAACTCATGGCCACGCTCGGTGTACCGACGGCGCCGTTCGCCGTGTGCGACGACCCGGCGTCGGCGCACCGGGCGGCCGACCGGATGGGCGCACCGGTCGTGGTCAAGGCGGACGGGCTCGCGTCGGGCAAGGGCGTCGTCGTGGCGACCGACATCGCCGAGGCGCATGCCGCGATCGACGCCGCGATGGCCGGGGCGCGGTTCGGCGAAGCCGGCCGGACCGTCGTCGTCGAGGCGTTCGTCGACGGGCCGGAGGCGTCCGCGTTCGCCGTGTGCGACGGCGAGCGGTTCGCGCTGTTGCCGTTCGCGCGCGACCACAAGCGCCTGCTTGCCGGCGACCGTGGGCCGAACACGGGCGGCATGGGCGCGATGACGCCGGTCCCCGGGCTCGGACCTGCCGAATTGGCGCGCGTCGGCGACGAGGTGTTCGCGCCCGTGCTTGCCGCCCTGGCCCGTCGCGGGGCGCCGTTTCGCGGCCTGCTCTACGCGGGCCTCAAGTGGACGGCGTCCGGCCCGGTCGTGCTCGAGTTCAACGTGCGCTTCGGCGACCCCGAGGCGCAGGCCCTCGTCATGGCCATGCGGGGCGATGCGGGCCGGGCCCTGCACGCCGCCGCCACCGGCATCCTGGACCCGCACGCGCTGCGGTTCGAGGGCGCCGGTGCGGCGGTGGTGGCGGCCGCGCCGGGCTATCCCGACGCCGTGCGCACCGGTGGCGCGATCGCCGGCGCCGAACCGCCGTGGACCGACGGGACGGTCATCTTCCAGGCCGGGACCGAACGCGTCGAGGGCGGGCTGCGGGTGCGCGGCGGGCGTGTCCTCGCGGCTGCGGCCGGGGCGCCGGTGCTGGACGGCGCGATCGCGGCCGCCTATGCCGCGCTGGCCCGGGTGAAGTTCCAGGGCATGCAGGTGCGTGCCGACATCGGCCGGACCTGAGGCCGACCATCGCAGGCGGAGGTGGGTAGCCGATGTACGTGGTCGCGATCGAGCCGATGCAAGACCCCGAGCGAAGCCGCATCGAGCGGCAGGCGCACGTGGCGTTCATGGCGCGCCTGCGCGAGGCGGGGCAGGTCTGGGCGATGGGCATCTTCCCGGACGGCTCCGGGGGCATGGCGATCCTCCGGGTGGGAAGCCTCGAGGAGGGGCGAACGCTGATGGAGGACGACCCGTACGTGACGTCGGGCGCGCGCTCCCTCGTCGTCTACCCCTGGGAGCCGGTGCCGCCGGTCGAGGCGATCGGCCCCGGCACCTAGTTTGCGGGCCGGCGCGGCCTTGCGGTGACGCCGCCGCGGCGGCGCGATACAATGGCGATGACACCCGGGCCACGCGCCGCCCCGGGTACGATTTGTTGTGCCTGTGGCCAAGCGCGACCGACGAGGTGATGCCGCCCGATGCAGCTGACCGACCTGTGGACCCGATCCCATGCCTTCCTGGACCTGATCGATAGCCTTGACCGCCGAACCCGCAGTGCCCATGTCGTGGGCCTGTCGGGGTCGGCCCGTCGCTTTCTCCTCGCCGCCCTGCTCGAGGCGCGGCCGGGGCCCGCCCTGCTCGTCGCCCACCATGCCGGCGCGGCCCAGCGCATGGCGGACGACCTGCAGACGTTCCTGCCCGGCCGTGAGATCCTCCTGTGGCCGGCCAACCCCTACCTGCCGTACGAGGTGATCGCGCGCAGCCCGGAGGTGGCCAGCCAGCGCCTGTCCATCCTTCGCCGCCTGCTCCAGGGCGAGTCGCTGTGCATCGTGGCGACGACCGAGTCGCTCCTCGGCCGCCTCACGCCGGTGGCGACGTTCCGGTCGTGCCGCCTGCCGCTCGCGGCAGGCGCGCGCCTGCGCCTCGAGACCGCCCTGCCGACGCTTGTCGCGCTTGGCTACGAGCGGTCCGACCGGGTCGCGGCACGGGGGCAGTTCGCCCTGCGCGGCGGCATCCTCGACGCCTGGGATCCGGCCTCGCCCTACCCGGTGCGCGTCGAACTGTTCGACGACGAAATCGAGTCGGTGCGCCGGTTCGCCGTCTCGTCCCAGCGCTCCACGGACGACCTGTCCGCGGCCGACCTCGGACCGGTGCGCGAGCTGGTCGTGGACAGCGCCCAGGCCGACGCCGGCCTGCGCGCCCTGCGGGGCGAGTTCGAACGCGCCGAGGCGCGCCTGCGCCACGCCGGCCGGACCGAGGCGGCGGAGCGTCTTCTCGAGGTCATCGGGGCCGATCTCGAGCGCCTCGGCTCGCTGCCCTCGGGGGAGCTGGTCGAGCGCTACGCCGCCCTGTTCTACTCACAGCCGGGGCACCTCCTCGGCTACTTCGCCAGGCCGCCGCTCGTCGTCATCGACGAGCCCCTGCGGGTGCGCGAGACCGCCCAGGCGCTCGAGCGCGAGGCGGCGGAACGCGCAACGGCGCTGCTCGAACGGGGCGAGATGCTGCCCGTGCAGGCGGCCGCCTACGTGCCCCTGGCGACCATCGACCAGGCCAGCCGCGCCGGCGCGCGGCTGTCTCTGTCGGCGCTGGAGGCGCGCGGCCAGGGCGACCTGGGCCCGCTGTTCTCCTTTCCGGCCAAGGCCGGCGAGCTGTACCACGGGCGCTGGGACGACTTCATCGCCGGCCTCGAACACCACCGCCAGCAAGGCCGGCGCCTGGTCGTGGCGGCGGCGACGGCCGAGCGCGCCCACCGCCTGGCCGAGGCGATCGGGCACCGCGAGCTGCCGGTGCGTCTGCTCGCGGACCAGGGCCGGGAGGCGCCCGAAGAGCGGGAGACCGTAGTCCTCGTCGGGCCCCTGGAGGGCGGTTTCAGCCTGCCCGACCTGGGCCTTGTCGTGTTCACCGACGCGGACATCCAGGGTCGCCGGCGCCGGCGCACCCGGACCGCGGGCGAGCCCGGATCCGCGATCCGGCTGGGCGAACTGGCCACGGGCGACATCGTGGTCCACGTGCACCACGGCATCGGTCGGTATGTCGGCATGCGGGCGATGCAGATCGACGGCCACGACCGCGAGTACCTTGAGATCGAGTACGCCGCCAGCGACCGCGTCTTCGTTCCCACCGACCAGATCACCCTGGTCCAGAAGTACATCGGACCGGAGGGCAAGGAGCCGCGTCTGTCCCGTCTGGGCGGCGGCGAGTGGCACCGGGTGAAGGCCCGGGTGAAGGAATCGGTCCGCGACATGGCGGCCGAGCTGATCAAACTGTACGCGGCGCGCGAGGCGCTGCCCGGCTACGCTTTCGCCCCCGACCAGCCCTGGCAGCGCGAGCTCGAGGACGGCTTCCCGTACGAGGAGACGCCCGACCAGCTGCGCGCCATCGGCGAGATCAAGGCGGACATGGAGCGGCCCAGGCCGATGGACCGCCTCCTGTGCGGCGACGTCGGCTTCGGCAAGACCGAGGTGGCGATCCGAGCAGCGTTCAAGGCCGTCGCGGACGGGCGCCAGGTCGCGGTTCTCGTGCCTACGACGATCCTCGCCCAGCAGCACTACCGCACCTTCGAGGAGCGCCTGCGCGGCCTGCCCGTGCGCGTCGAGCTCCTGTCCCGGTTCCGCACGCCGCGCGAGCAGGCCCAGGTGGCGCGGCGGGTGGCCGACGGCAGCGCGGACATCGTGATCGGCACCCACCGGCTCCTGGCCAAGGACGTCAAGTTCCGTAGCCTGGGCCTGCTCGTCGTGGACGAGGAGCAGCGGTTCGGCGTGGCCCAGAAGGAACGGGTCAAGGTCCTTTCGACCGGCGTGGACTGCCTGACCCTCACGGCTACGCCGATTCCGCGCACGCTGCAGTTCTCGCTGTTCGGCCTGCGCGACGTGAGCCTCATCGAGACGCCGCCGGAAGACCGGTTCCCCGTCCAGACGTACGTCGTGGAGATGTCCGACGAGCTTGTCGTCGAGGCGGTGCGGCGCGAGGTCGGGCGTGGCGGCCAGGTGTTCTATGTCTACAACCGGATCGAGAGCATGGACGGCGTCCTCCTGCGCCTGCGCCGGCTCCTGCCCGAGGTCCGGATCGCGATCGCCCACGGCCGCATGCGGGAGGAAGACCTGGAGCGCACGATGATCGATTTCCTCGAGGGCGAGTACGACATGCTGCTCGCCACCTCGATCATCGAGTCGGGCCTCGACATGCCGCGGGTGAACACGCTCATCGTCGAGAACGCCGACCACCTGGGCCTGGCCCAGCTGTACCAGCTGCGCGGCCGGGTCGGCCGGTCGAACCGCCTCGCCTACGCCTACTTCACCTACCAGCGCGACCGTGCCCTGTCCGAGGTGGCCGAAAAGCGACTGAACGCGATCCAGCAGTTCACCGATTTCGGCGCCGGTTTCCAGATCGCCATGCGTGACCTGGAGATCCGCGGCGCGGGCAACATTCTGGGCAGCGAGCAGCACGGATTCATGGTCACCGTGGGGTTTGACATGTACCGGCAGCTGCTGCAGGAGGCGATCGAGGAACTGCGCGGCCAGAGCCGTCCGCGCGCGCCCGAGCCGGCCCAGGTCGAGATCGCCCTCGATGCGTTCATCCCCGATGCCTACATGCCCGATTCGCGGGACAAGATGGACATCTACCGGCGCATCGCGGCCGTGAACGAGGCGGAGGCGGTGGACGAACTGCAAGAGGAGTGCCACGATCGCTTCGGTCCGCTGCCGAAGCCGGTCGAACACCTGCTGGCGGTGGCGCGCATACGCACCCTGGCCGAGGGCTGCGGGATCCGGTACGTCCGGGAAGAGGAAGACCTGACCCGGTTCGGCCTGACCAGCATCGCGGCCGTGAACGGCGCGGGGCTGGCCAAACTGACGGAGGAGATGCGCGGCCGCGTCCGGCTGTCGGCCTCCGGCAGCGAGGCGGTGCTCACGCTTCGCCATCCCGGGCAAAAATCCCAGGATGCTCTCGAACAGATAACCGAGGTGCTTTTGCATCTGCGCCCAGCGGCGGTGGATGTGGTGCGCCCGGCCGAAAGGATGGTTCCATGACCCCCTGGCGCCTCGCCAAGATCGGCGTTCCCGCCGCCCTCGCCGCCGCGCTCCTCGCGGGCTGCGGTGTGAGTGGGGCGGGCACGCCGAACGCGACGGCGAGCAAGTCGACGACAACAAAGTCGACGGCGGCGAAATCGAGCACGTCGACCAAGACCACCCAGGCATCGGCCAAGGTGCCCGTCCCCTGGGCGACCGTGGGCAAGAAGACGGTCGACAAGACCACGGTGCTGAAGCGTACCCAGATGCTCGCCCTGATCGACGCCTCGGTCCCGCTGAGCGCGGCCGTAAGCGCGACGACCCTCAACGACGCCGTGCAGCAGCTCGTGAGCGAGTCGCTTGTCCAGCAGGGCAATCCGGTGCCCAAGCCCCCGGCCAGCACGGTGAACTCCGACCTGCTCACGTTCGAGCAGGAGCTGACCCAGGAGTACGGCACCACGACGGCCCTGTCGGCGCGCGAGAAGGCGCTGTCGGTGACGAGCGCCGACCTGAAGGCGTTCGTCAACCAGGAGGTGTGGGTCGAGCAGTCGGCCGCCGCCTACCAGCCGCCGGTCAGCGTGGCGCAGGTACAGGCCTACTACAACGCGCACAAGTCCGCCTTCGCGCTCAGCGCGGCCGAGGTGAACGCCCGGCACATCCTGGTCAAGACCCAGGCCCTGGCCGAGAAGATCCTTTCCCAGGTCAAGGCCGACAAGGGCAAGAACTTCGCCGCCCTGGCCAAGCAGTATTCGATCGACACCGGCTCGGCGGCGCAGGGAGGAAACCTCGGCTGGTTTACGGCGGCGACGATGGTGGCACCCTTCAGCAAGGCAGCGTTCTCGACGCCGGTCGGCGGGTTCACCATCGCGCACTCCCAGTACGGCTGGCACGTGATCCAGGTGCTGGGCAAAGAAGCGAAGGGTTCGATTCCGCCACTGTCGCAGGTGCAAACCCAGGCCCAACAGGATGCCCAGACCGCCGCCAACAACCAGAACATCGCCGCTGCGCTCGCCAGGCTGCGCAAGCAGTTCAAGGTGACGGTGCACAGCTAGCGCGCGCATAGGCCGTCAGCGCGCCAGCATACTAACCACGAGCATCAAAGGGGGCTGCGGACGTGAAGGCTACCGGCATCGTTCGCCGGATCGACGATCTGGGAAGGGTCGTCATTCCGAAGGAGATCCGCCGGACGCTTCGGATTCGCGAAGGAGACCCCCTCGAGATCTTCGTGGATCGTGACGGCGAGGTCATTCTCAAGAAGTACAGCCCGATCGGCGAGCTGGGCGACTTCGCCAAGGAGTATGCGGACGCGCTGTACGAGTCCATCGGACACGTGGCGCTCATCGCGGACCGGGACGCGATCATCGCCGTGTCGGGCGGACCGAAGAAGGAGTACCTGAACAAGACGCTGGGCTCGCTCGTCGAGCGCGCCATGGAGGACCGCAAGTCGATCATGACGAGCGCCTCGGCGCCCGACCGGATGCGGGGCACCCTGATCGGCGGTGACGAGGAGGACGAGACGCGCCACACGGCGACCGTCATCGCCCCGATCATCTCCGAAGGGGACCCGATCGGCGCGGTGATCCTGTGCTCCAAGGATCCGGACGTCCGGATGGGCGATCTCGAGCTCAAGCTGGCCGAGACGGCGGCCGGATTCCTCGCCAAACAGATGGAGCAGTAGGCGGGCGTACACAGAGCGCAAAGCGGCGGCGGGCGGGGAGACCCCCGCCCGCCGCCGCTTTGCAAAGCCGTGACCCCAACGGGATTCGAACCCGTGTACCCACCTTGAAAGGGTGGTGTCCTAGGCCCCTAGACGATGGGGTCGCCGTACGACGATAGCACGGCGGTCGGGACGCGGCAACGCAGCGCAGGCGCGGCAAAGGGCGGTGCGTGTCGGCCTTCGCCTGTCACGGACGCCCGCCTTTGACACCGGTCGCGTCGCCGCGGGCGCACAGTGCGCTTGTCTCACCTTGACGAGGGGCGGGCGGGTCCGATGGCGGCGAGCGGCACCGAACCGGCGGGAGCGCGGATTCTCGGGGTTTCCCTGGACTCGGCCCGGGCGCGCCTGCCGGCCATCGGCCCGGCCGCTGCCGCCGCCGTATGGGGCGGGTGCATCGGTCACGCGGCCCTTCTCGGCGACGTGGCCCCGTTCGGCATCGCGTACGTCGCCGCCGTGCGCCGCGTCGACCCGCCCCGCGCGGCCTGGGCCGCCGCCGGCGCGCTCGCGGGCGCGGCCCTGCGGGCACCCACGCTCGGCGGCGTCGCCGTCCAGGCGATCGCACTCCTGCTCGCCGTGCTCATGGTCGGCGCCCTCGAGGGCCGGACGCAGACGCCCGTCTGGGCCGGCGCGGTGGCGGTGGGTCTCCTGGCCGCCGCGGCCGGCTGGGCCGTCGCGCCCTCGGACGGGATCACGTTCGTCTACGCGGCGGTCGACGCCGTTGTCGCCGGCGCACTGTTCGTGCCCTTCGGCGACGGCGCACGCGCTGCAGCCGGCCGGCCCGCCCGCAGACTGACCCTGGACGGTGCCGATGGGGCAGGGCTCCTTGTGCTCGTCGCCGTCGCCCTCGCCTCGACGGCGCCGCTGGGCGTCGCGGGCGTACCGGTGGGCATGGTTCTCGCCCCGCTGGCGGCGATGCTCGCGGCGCGCGTGGGCGGGGCAGGGGCGGGCGCGGCGGCCGGCCTCGTCGTCGGCGGTATTCTCGAGCTCGCCGGCGGCGTCGGCCCCGCGACGACCCTCATGGCGGCCGGCGGTGCCCTGGTCGCGGCCTGGGGGCGGCGTCACGGAACGGCCTGGGCCGTCCTGGCGGCGACCGCCGCAGGCCTGGCCTTCGCCCGGGCGCTTGGCCCCGGCCCGACGGCGCTCGTCGGCGGACTCGCCGCGTACCTTCTCGCGGTGGGCGTGGCCTGGCTGACGCCGAGCGCGCCGTGGGAACTCGCGGCCTCTTATCTCGGCCTCACCGCGGCGCGCCCGGACCGGAACCTGCGCCGCCGGTTGCGGGACATCTCGCGCGTGTTCGGACTGCTGTCGTCGGCCGTCGGCGAGAGCGCCGCTGCCGTGGCGGGCGACCCGACCGCGCCGGGACGCCTCGAACCGGACCGCCTCGTCCAGGGCGTGACCCGCCGGGCCTGCCCGGGGTGCCCGCGCTACGAGCGCTGCTGGGACCGCGAGACGGAGTTGACGTTCCGCCGCCTGCAGGACGACATGGCGCGCTTTCCCGGGGATGCGTCCGAGAGCGCTCTCGAGGACAGCCTGCGCACCTGGTGCCTGCGTCCCCGGCATGTGGCCATCGCCCTGGGCTACGTGCGCGACCTTCACGAGGTGGAGCGCCGTCTCGTGCGACGCTGGCGGGCGACGCGCGCCGCCCTCGCCGAGCCCCTGCGCGGGGTGTCGGAGCTGCTTGGGCAGGAGGTCGACGGGCAGCCCGCGGCGGACGAGGCGTCGCCAGACGGTCTTGCCTTCGCCTGGGGGGTGGCGGGGCGCCCGCGCGGCGGGCGCAGCGGCCAGCCCAACGGGGACGCCACGGTCGTGCGGCCCCTGCCCGGCGCCAGGCTTCTCGTGGCGATGAGCGACGGCATGGGGGTGGGCGCGGCCGCCGCCGTCGAGAGCGAGCCGACCGTGCAACTGGCCGATCGCCTCCTGGGGACGGGCTTCGGGATCCGGACGGCGGCCCAGACGGTCAACTCGCTCATGGTCCTCGAGGGCGGCGAGGACACCTTCGCCACCCTCGACCTTGCCCTCGTCCACCTCGACACGGGCGAGGCCGAGTTCGTCAAGATCGGTGCGCCACCCACGCTGCTCGTGCGGCGCGGGCGGCTGGAACGGGTCGAGGTGCACGCGCCGCCGTCCGGGATCCTTCACGAGGTGCGGGTGGAGGTGCGCCGCCGCCGGGTCGGCGCGGGGGACTGGCTGGTGTCCATGACCGACGGCGCCTACGACGTCCTGACCGCCGACGCCGACTGGCTGGAGGGCTTCCTGCGCGCCTTGCACCGGGCGCGCGGGCCCCAGTGGGTCGCCGACCAGCTGCTCGATCGCTGCACCCACCTCGCCGGCGAGCGCATGGACGATGCCACCGTGGCCGTGGTCCGGCTGGGTCCCGGGCTGCCCGAGGCGTAGGTCCCGGCGCGGTATGATCGTACCGCCCGGAACGCGGGGCGGAGGCGCAAGATGGGGAGCGACGGTGCGGCGCTCGAGGCGCGGGTGGCTGCGCGCCTGCGGGCTGCAGGGGTGGCAGCGGGGGACGTGGCCGTGGTGGCGGTGTCGGGCGGCGCCGACTCCGTAGCCCTCCTGCGTCTGTGCGCGGCCCTGCGCGGCACGACGGGTCCGGCGATCGTCGTGGCCCATCTGCACCACGGTCTGCGCGGCGCCGAGGCCGACGGGGACGCAGCCTTTGTGGCCGCGCTCGCCCGGTCGCTCGACGTTCCCGTGCGCGTGGAACGGGTCGACGCCACGTCCCTCGCCCGGGCCTCGGGCGTGTCGGTGGAGATGGCGGGACGCGAGGCGCGGCGAAGATTTCTCGCCGAGGTGGCGGCGCAGCACGGCGCCCGCTGGCGTGTGCTCGCCCATCACGCCGACGACCAGGTCGAGACCGTGCTCCTGCGGCTCGCGCGCGGCACCGGTCTGGGCGGTGCGGGCGGCATGGCGCCGGTGACGCCGGACGGGATCGTGCGCCCGCTCCTGGGCGAACGCCGATCCGACCTCGTCGCCTATCTGCGCGCCATCGGGCAGCCCTGGCGGGAGGACCGGACCAACGCAGATCCGGGGGCGGCGGAGCGAAACGCCCTGCGCCACCACGTGGTGCCCGCGCTGGTCGCCGCCCGCGCCGGCGCCGTCGAGCAGGTGGCGCGCGCTGCCCGGCACCTGCGCGACGACGCCGACCTCCTGCGCTCGGCCGTGAACGCCCTCATGGCGCCCGTTGTGCGCGTCAATGGCGGGCCGTGGCAGCGCATGCCGGGCGATCTTTGGCGGTCGGCATCGCTGCCGTTGCGCCGCCAGCTCCTGCGCGAGGGGGCGCGCGCGGTCGCCGGCCGGTACCCGCCGGCGAACTGGACGGAGGCATGGGCCGGCTGGCCCGAGGCGCGCGCGGCCCGACCCGACCTGACCTGGCTCCGTCTGGCGGCGTGGGCGTCGGATGTCTTCCTCTTCGTTCCGGCCCGGGCGGAGGACGCCCCGTCGCTGCCCGCGGGCGACGGCTGGCACCTGGCCCTGCCCGACGGTGCGACGATCGAGGCGGTCCCTGGTTCCCGGGCGGCGGGGGGAGCGGCGGTGCGGGCGGCGCCCGGCCTGGTGGCGCGCCGGGCTGCCCCCGGGGATCGCGTCGCGGACACGGGGCAGCCTGTGCGCGAGCGCCTCGCCGCCGCGGGCGTGCCGGCGCCGTGCCGCTCCCTGGCCTGGGTCGTGGCGGCCGGCCCGACCGTCGTCTGGTTGCCTCGCGGCGGCCGGGACGAGGTGGCCCTGGACCTTGGCCCGGGCCAGGCGGCAACCCTCGTGTGGCGGGCGCCCGGGCCGGCGACGCCGCCCGTCGCACCCTGGCCGCAGACCGGCGGGCGGGCCAAACGCGAAGACGGGGGATCGGGCGCGTGCGAGGCCACATAAGGTAGGTTTGCCGGTCTCTTGCGCGTTGTTGCCTCCTAGGCACTGTGCTACTATCAGGAGGCTTTTACGGGGGGTCAGGAAGGGGGGCTTTGGGCGGTGAACCGCAGTTTCCTGCGCACCTTCGCCCCGCTCCTGGTCATCCTGCTCCTCGCCCTTCTGCTCGTGAACTATATGAACCAGGGCCACGCCGCCCCGCCGACCATCCCCCTGTCCGAGATGCTGACCATGATGAAGGCGCACCTCTTCCACTCGGCCACCCTGGACGAGGCGAACGGGATCGTCACGGCGACGACGAGCGGGGCAAGCGCGAAAACCTACCAGGCCATCGTCCCGTCGATCGCCAACGGCAAGGTCCTGAACGCGATGTCGACGTACGTGCCCGTCTACCAGGGCGCGGCCACCTCGTCCGGCATCTGGCTGACGCTGCTCAGCGACCTGGGCTTCCCGATCCTCATGGTCGGCCTGCTCATGCTGTTCCTGTTCCAGACCACCCAGGGCGGCGGCAACCGGGTGATGCAGTTCGGTCGCAGCCGCGCCCGCCTGCACACCGGCGAGCGGGGCCGCATGACGTTCGACGACGTGGCGGGCGTCGACGAGGCCAAAGAGGAGCTCGGCGAGGTCGTCGACTTCCTGCGCCATCCCGGCCGATACGTGCAGGTCGGGGCACGCATCCCGAAGGGCGTCCTCCTGTTCGGCGAGCCCGGCACCGGCAAGACGCTCCTCGCCCGGGCGGTGGCGGGCGAGGCGGGCGTGCCGTTCTTCAGCATTTCCGGGTCCGACTTCGTCGAGATGTTCGTCGGCGTCGGTGCCAGCCGCGTGCGCGACCTGTTCGAGCAGGCCAAGCGCAGCGCCCCCTGCATCGTCTTTATCGACGAGATCGACGCCGTCGGGCGGATGCGGGGCGCCGGCTACGGCGGCGGTCATGACGAGCGGGAGCAGACGCTTAACCAGCTGCTCGTTGAGATGGACGGGTTCGGCGTCAACGAGGGCATCATCGTCATGGCGGCGACCAACCGCCCGGACGTTCTCGACCCCGCCCTCCTGCGTCCCGGCCGGTTCGACCGCCAGATCTTCATCACCCGCCCGGACCTGCGCGGGCGCACCGCGATCCTGCGCGTGCACGCGCGCAACAAGCCGGTTGCCGAGGACGTGAGCATGGAGGAGATGGCACGTCGCACGCCGGGGTTCACCGGCGCCGACCTGGCCAACATGCTGAACGAGTCAGCCCTGCTCACGGCGCGTCGGCGCAAGAAGCGGATCGGTCCGTCCGAAGTCGACGAGGCGATCGAGCGCGTCATCCTTGGACCGGCCAAGAAGAGCCGCGTCATGACCGACGCCGAAAAGCGCATCATCGCCTTCCACGAGGCGGGCCACGCGCTTGTGGCGCACCTCTTGCCGAACTGCGACCCGGTCGTGAAGGTGTCGATCATCCCGCGCGGCGGGGCGGGCGGGTACACGATGACCCTGCCCGAAGAGGACCGAAACCTCATCTCCCGGGACCAGATCGTCGACCAGGTGACGCAGGCGATGGGCGGGCGCGCGGCGGAGGAGATCGCCTTCGGGGCGATCACGAGCGGCGCCTCCGACGACATCGAGAAGGCGACCAAACTGGTCCGCCGGATGATCACGGAGCTCGGCATGTCGGAGGGGCTCGGCCCGCTGGCCTACGGCACGAAGGAAGACCAGGTCTTCCTGGGCCGGGACATCCTGCGCGAGCGCAACTACTCGGAGGAGGTCGCGGCCGCGATCGACCGCGAGGTCCGGCGCGTCGTCGGCGAGGCGCACGAGCGGGCCAAGCGGCTGCTCGACCAGAACCGCGCCCGCCTGCAGCGGGTGGCCGACCGCCTGATGGAGCAGGAGACGCTCGATTCGGCCCAGTTCGAGGCGCTGGTGAACGGCGCCGAGGCGGCGATCGGCGGCTAGGGCGCGAGATAGGCACCGCAACGGGGCATCCTAGGGGCGACTCGAGGAAGGGGCAGCCATTCGTTGGAGCGGTCGGAGCACGCGCTGCCCGGGGGGCTGAACCTCCGGGTGTTTCGTACGAAGAAGTTCAAGGTCGATGCTTTCCGCCTGTTCCTGCAGCTTCCCCTCGCGCCCGGCGCGGGCAGGGTGGCGCTGGTGCCGTCGGTGCTGCGCCGCGGCACGCGGCGCCTGCCCGCATCCGGCCAGCTGGCGGCGGCGTTGGAGTCGCTGTACGGCGCCGACCTGTCGGTCGACGTGATGAAGCTGGGCGAGCGCCACTTGGTGACGGCCAGTCTGGAAACGGTGCACCCGCGGTACGTCGGCGCCGATCGCGGCCTCACGCGGCAAGCGCTCGAGCTCCTGCGCGACGTCGTGTTCGACCCCGCGATGGAGCGCGGCCACCTGCGCGACGACTACGTGGCCCAGGAAACGGAGAACCTGCGCCGGACGATCGAGGGGATCGTCAACGACAAGGGGCAGTACGCGATGTACCGCCTTGTGCAGGAGATGTTTGCGGGCACCCCGTTCGCCGTGCCCCGGTACGGCCGGATCGAGGACTTCGCGGACCTGGATAGCGCGGGCCTCACCGACGTCTACCGCGACATCCTCGGCCGTGCCCAGCTCGACCTGTACGCGGTGGGCGATTTCGACCCCGACGCTCTGGCCGCGCAGGTGTCCGACGTGTTCGGTTCGGACCTCGCGGGTCGCACGCCGGTGGCCCTACCGGCACCGACGGTACCCGGCGCCCGCGCCGGTCGCACCCGTACCGTGGTGGACCGGATGGCGGTCAACCAGGGCAAGCTTGCGATCGGTCTGTGGACGGGCCTGGGCTTCGGCGACCCGCGCTTTCCCGCCCTCACCGTGGCCAACGGCATCCTCGGCGGGTTCGCCCACTCGAAGCTGCACCAGAACGTGCGCGAGCGGGCGAGCCTGGCCTACTACGCGTTCTCTCGCCTCGAGGGCACGCAGGCCGCCGCGTTCATCACCGCCGGCATCGAGTTCGCCGACTTCGACCGCGCCCTGGCCATCATCCAGGAGCAGGTGGAGGCCATCCGCGACGGCCAGGTGACCGAGGAGGAGTTCGTCAGCACGGTGCGCACCCTGCGCCACCATGTGCGGGTCGGCGAGGACGTACCAGGGGCCCTCATCCTGAGCCACCTGGAGCGCAGCATGTACGGCATGCCCGCCGACGCCGACAGCCGCGTGCGCGCCCTCGACGCGGTCCGCATCGAGGACGCGGTGGCGGCGGCTCGGGGCGTCGAGACCGATACCGTGTACTTCCTGACCCAGACCGAGGCGCCCGCCCCGGCGGTGCCCTAGCCTGCCAGCCAGCCGAGGAGTGGATCGCGTGCCGGTCGACGTCGAGAGGGATCCGGTCCTGGGCGAGGCGCTGTACGCCCGGCGCCTCGCCTCGGGCGTTCGCGCCTACGTGCTGCCCAAGCCCGGGTTCGCCAAGTCGTTCGCGACATTCTCCACACGCTACGGGTCGATCGACCGCGTGTTCGTCCCGCCCGGCGCCAGCCAGCCCGTCGAGGTGCCGGACGGCATCGCCCACTTTCTTGAGCACCAGCTGTTCGAGGAGGAGGACGGCAGCGCGTCCGACCGCTTCGCCGCGATCGGCGCCGACGACAACGCCTTCACCACCTTCGGCCAGACCACGTACCTGTTCTCGGCGACCGAGCGCTTCCGCGAGGGCGTCGACATTCTCCTCGACTTCGTCCAGCACCCCCACTTCACGCCCGAGAGCGTGGAGAAGGAGAAGGGGATCATCGAGCAGGAGATCCGCATGCGCCTCGACGATCCCGGCACGCGCGCGTTCCACAACCTGACCCAGGCGCTGTTCCAGGCGCACCCGGTGCGGCTGCCCGTAGAGGGATCGGTGGCATCGATCCGCTCGATCAGCGTCGACCTCCTCGAGCGCTGCTACGCCACGTTCTACCACCCGGAGAACATGGTCTTCTTCGCCGTCGGCGACCTCGACCCCGAGACGGTGTTCGCGCAGGTGGAGGCGGCCGTGCCGTCACGGCCGGGCAGCCCGCCCCAGCGGCGTGTCTACCCGGACGAGCCGCGCGGGCCGGCGCGTACGTGGGTCGAGGAAGAGGCGGTCATCTCCCGCCCGGTGCTCCTCCTGGGCATCAAGGAAGGGCAGGTGGGCGACGCGGGGTTCCTCGAGCGCGAGGTCGAGACCGGCATCCTGCTCGAGCTCATGTACGGGGCATCGTCGAGCTGGCATGAGAAGGTCTACGCCGAGGGCCTCATCGACGACCGGTTCGCCGCGTACTACTTCGGCGGGCCGGACTTCGCCGCCACGATGATCGGTGGCGAGACGCCCGATCCGCACGAGCTGCGCCGGCGGATCGAAGCGCGGTTCGGCGAGATGGCCCAGGGCGGCATCGACGGCGAGGCGTTCGAGCGCGCCCGGCGCAAGGCGATGGGCGAGTTCGTCGCCCTGTTCGACGCGCCGGAGGCGATCGCCCACGCGTTCGTCGACGGGATCTTCAAGAGCGTGTCGATCTTCGACCTACGCCGGGTGCTGGAGTCGGTCCGGCCGGACGATCTCGAGCGCCGGCTGCGCGAGCACTTCGTTGCCGACATGGTCGCGGCGAGCGCCATCGTGCCCAAGCCGGCGTGACGCCCTAAGGCATACGCCGGCCGTCGGCAACACGCGGCGGACGCTTCCCGCGACCGCCGCGTCGTCGTGTCCCCGGCCCGCGCCGACCCGTTGCGCGCGGGCCCGCGCCGGCCGCCCAGGGGGCCGCCGGCGTGCCTCACGGCCCGACATACGGTGATGCCTACGCGGCACCTGGGGACGTCCGGGCGCCGGAATCGGTGCCCGCAGGCCGGGTCCGCGCGGCGTGCGGGTCAGCGCCCGTCCGGTGCCGACGTCTCGCGTCCGCGCTGACCGACCACATGCATCGGCCCGCACGAGCAGGACAGCTCGCCCCCGCCGATCTCCTCGATCCGCACCTGGTTGCCGCAGTTCGGGCAGCGCAGGTGGGCCCCGATCGGGTATGCCTCGAACACGGGAGCGGCGGGTTCGGACTGGGTGTTGCGGCGATCCTGGGTGTGGGCGCGTCCTTCGTTGGGAAAGTCGCCCGGTATCCGCGTCACGCGATCCCTCCTTCCCCGTCAGGGTGCCCGACCCGGGGCAGGGCCACCGGGGCGCCCGCACAATGGTGGTACGATATGGAGGCAACGCGGCGGAGGAGGGACGACCTACGCAGGACCTCGATCGCTTGAGCATCAACACGATCCGGATGCTGGCCGTCGACGCGGTGGAGAACGCCAAGGCCGGCCACCCCGGCATGCCGATGGGTGCGGCGCCGATGGCGTATGTGCTGTGGACCCGGTTCCTCCGCCACAACCCGGCCGACCCGCACTGGCCCGACCGGGACCGCTTCATCCTCTCGGCGGGGCATGGGTCGATGCTGCTGTACGCGCTGCTCCACCTGACCGGCTACGACCTGGGCATCGACGATCTCAAGGGCTTCCGGCACTTCGGCAGCCGCACGCCGGGCCACCCGGAGTACGGCCACACCCCGGGCGTCGAGGCGACGACCGGACCGCTCGGCCAGGGGTTCGGCAACGGCGTCGGCATGGCCATCGCCGAACGCGCCCTTTCCGGCCGGTTTAACCGCCCGGGCCACCGCATTGTCGATCACTTCATCTACGCCGTCGTGAGCGACGGCGACCTGGAGGAGGGGGTAGCCTCCGAGGCGGCCTCGCTCGCGGGCCACCTGCGCCTCGGCCGGCTGATCTACCTGTACGACGACAACCGGATCTCGATCGAGGGGTCGACCGACCTCGCCTTCACCGAGGACGTGACGAAGCGGTTCGAGGCGTACGGCTGGCACGTCCAGTCGGTCGAGGACGGCCAGGACCTCGATGCCATCGAGCGCGCGATCGCGAACGCGCGCAGCGAGGACGAGCGTCCCTCGCTCATCCGGGTGCGCACCCACCTCGCCGAGGGCAGCCCGAACAAGCGCGACGACGCCGGTGCGCACGGCTCCCCGCTCGGCCCGGACGAAACCCGTCTGACCAAGCAGAACCTGGGCTGGCCGCTCGAGCCGACCTTCCTCGTGCCGGACGAGGTGCGCGCCCACATGCGCGCCGCCCTGGAGGCGGGCGCGAAGGCCCAGGCCGACTGGCAGGAGCGCCTGGCCGCCTACCGGGCGGCCCATCCCGAACTCGCCGAGGCATTCGACCGGGCGCTGCGCCGGGCCCTGCCGGGCGACCTGGCCGGCCGCATGCCGGCGTTCAAGGTCGGCGACCAGGTGGCGACGCGTTCCGCCAGCGGCGCAGTGATCCAGGTGCTGAAGGACGCCGTGCCGGAGCTCATCGGCGGAAGCGCCGACCTCGCGCCGTCCACCGACACCCTCATGAAGGGCGAGCCGGACGTGGCCCCCGGCCGCGACGGCGGACGCAACCTCCACTTCGGCGTGCGCGAGCACGGCATGGGCGCAGCCCTGAACGGCATGGCCTACCACGGCGGGGTGCGGCCGTTCGGGGCCACCTTCCTGGTCTTCTCCGACTACATGCGGGGCTCCATCCGGGTTGCCGCCCTGTCCCGCCTGCCGGTCGTGTACGTCTTCACCCACGACTCGGTCGGCCTAGGCGAGGACGGGCCTACCCACCAGCCGATCGAGCACCTGGCCGCGCTGCGGGCGATGCCGAACCTCACCGTCATGCGCCCGGCCGACGCCGCCGAGACGGCCGCGGCCTGGCTGACCGCGCTGTCGTGCGACGGGCCCGTGGCGCTGGTCCTGACCCGGCAGAAGGTGCCGGTGCTCGCCCGGGACCCGGGCGTCGACGTGCGCGTCGGCGTGGACCGCGGCGCGTATGTGGTGGCCGGGGGCGGCGAACCGGCCGACATCCTCCTGATCGCCACCGGCTCGGAGGTGCAGCTCGCCGTCGGCGCCCGCGACCGGCTGGCCGCCGAGGGGGTCCGTGCCCGCGTGGTGTCGATGCCGTCCTGGGAGCGGTTCGAGGCCCAGGACGAGGCCTACCGCCACGCCGTTCTGCCGCCCGACGTGAGCCGGCGGCTGGCGATCGAGATGGCAAGCCCCTTCGGCTGGCAGCGCTGGGTCGGCGATCATGGGCGCGTGCTCGGCATCGACCGCTACGGGGCGTCGGGCAGCATCGACGACATCCTCCCGGCCTACGGGTTCACCGTCGACCACGTGGCGCGGGCGGCCCGCGACCTGCTCGCGCCCGTGCGCAGCTAGCGACTGCAGCGAGAACGAAACGCAGAGGAGGGGGAGCATGGACAGCACCCTGGTGCGCCTGCACCGCGCCGGCCAGAGCGTGTGGTACGACAACATCCGCCGCGGTCTGCTCGATGACGGCGAGCTTGCGCGACTGGTCGCGCAGGGAGTTCGGGGCGTCACCTCCAACCCGACCATCTTCGAGAAGGCGATCGACGGGTCGGACGATTACGACGACGCGATCCGCTCGTTCCCGCGCGACGCCAGTCTGGACGCCCTGTACGACGACCTGGTCCGGGACGACATCCGCCGGGCGGCGGACATCCTGCGGCCGGTGTACGACGCCAGCGACGGCGCGGACGGGTTCGTCAGCGTCGAGGTGGCGCCGCACCTTGCCCACGATGCGGACGGCACCGTGGCGGAAGCGCTACGCCTGCGGGCGCTCGTCGACCGGCCCAACGTGATGATCAAGGTGCCGGCGACGCCCGAGGGGGCGATGGCGATCCGGCGCCTGATCGAGCAGGGCGTCCACGTGAACGTCACGCTCATCTTCTCCATCGCCCAGTACGACCGGGTGATCGAGGCGTACCTCGGCGGGCTCGAGGCGCGCGCCGCCGCCGGCCTGCCGATCGATCGCATCGCCTCTGTGGCCTCGTTCTTTGTCAGCCGGGTCGACACCGCCGTGGACAAGGCGCTTTCGGCGATCGCTTCGGGTGGCCCCGAGGGCGCCCGGGAAGAGGCGCGGTCCCTTCTCGGCACGGCGGCGGTGGGCAACGCCCGCCTGGCCTATGCCCGCTTCCAGGAACGGTTCGGCGACGCCCGCTTCGCCCGCCTGCGGGAACGGGGCGCACGCGTGCAGCGGCCGCTGTGGGCCTCGACCGGCACCAAGAACCAGGCCTACTCGGACGTCCTGTACGTCGACAGCCTGGTCGGGCCGGACACGGTCAACACCATGCCGCCCGACACGCTGAAGGCGGTCCTCGACCACGGCCGAAGCGAGGAGACGGTGACGCGGGAGGTCGACACGGCGCGGCGCCGGATCGACGACCTCGCCGCGGTCGGCGTCGACCTCGCCGCGGTCACGGAGGATCTGCAGCGCGACGGTGTGCGCGCCTTCGCGGACTCGTTCGAGGCCCTCATGACCGGGCTCATGCACAAGCGGCGCCGCCTTGCGGGTGGTCCGCCCGAGGCGCGGTACGCGCTGGGCGAGGTCGCAGACGCGGTCGAGGCGGCGGTCGCCGACCTGTCCGGCAAGGGCGCCCCCCGCCGCCTGTGGGCCAAGGACGGTACGCTCTGGAGCGGCGATCCGGCGACGGCCCGCTTTATCCCCACGGCCATGGGCTGGCTCGACGCGCCCGCGGCGATGCGCCCGCAGCTGCCGGCCTTCGCCGAGCTCGCCCGGGCGTGCGCGGCCGACGGGTTCACGACCGCGGTGGTGCTGGGCATGGGCGGTTCGAGTCTCGCCCCGGACCTGTTCGCCCATACGTTCGCGGCCGCGGCGGGCGGCCTTGCCCTGCACGTTCTGGACAGCACCCACCCGCAGGCGGTCGAGGCGCTGTGCGGCGAGATCGACCTCGCCCGTACGCTGTTCCTGGTCTCGAGCAAGTCGGGCACGACGACCGAGCCCAACGCGTTCTACCGCTACTTTCGCGCCCGGGTGGCGGCGACCGTGGGGGACAGCGCGGCGGGTCGCCACTTCGTCGCCATCACGGACCCCGGCACCGCCCTCGAGAGCCTTGCCCACCGGGAGGGCATGCGCGCGGTCGTGGCCGGCCTCGCCGATGTCGGCGGACGCTACAGCGCGCTAACCCCATTCGGCCTCGTGCCGGCGGCGCTCCTGGGCGTCGATACCGAGGAGCTCGTCAGGCGCGGCCTCGTCATGGCCGCCGACAGCGGGCCGAGCGTGCCCGTGGCGCACAACCCCGGTGCCTACCTGGGCGCCGTCCTCGGGGCGGCGGGAAGGGCCGGACGGGACAAGGTCACGCTCGTGACGGAGGGGCCGGTCGCGCTTCTCGGCGACTGGCTCGAGCAGCTCCTGGCCGAGAGCACGGGCAAGGAGGGCCGCGGCCTCATCCCGGTCGTGGGCGAGCCGCTCGGCGACGTCGACACGTACGGCGACGACCGGCTGTTCGTGCACGTGGCTGTCGGCGAGGGAAGCGAGCCGGTGGAACGCCGGCTGGCCGCGCTGGAGGCTGCGGGCCACCCGGTCGTGCGCATCGCCCTGGCAGACGCGCTCGACCTCGGCGGCGAGTTCGTCCGCTGGGAGGTCGCCACGGCGATCGCCGGCGCCGTTCTCGGCGTCGATCCGTTCGACCAGCCCAACGTGCAGGAGAGCAAGGACAACACCCATGCCGCCATCGCCGCGTTCCACCGGGACGGCCGCCTGGACGAGCCGGCGGCGCGGGCGGACGCGCAGGACGGGATCGCCGTGACGGTCGGCACCGGCGCCGGCTCCGGCGGCGCGGACGGCGCCCTCGAGGCGTTCCTGGCCGCGCTGCGACCGGGAGACTACGTCGCGTTCATGGCCTACGTGCCGCCCTCGACCGAGGCGGATGCGGCCGTCCGCTCGATGCGCGAGGCGGTCCGTCGCCACCGGCACGTCGCGACGACGTTCGGCTACGGCCCGCGCTTCCTGCACTCGACCGGCCAGCTGCACAAGGGCGGCCCGGCGACAGGGGCGTTCGTCCAGATCGTCCAGGCGCCGACAACCGACCCGGCCGTACCGTCGATGGACCTGGGCTTCGGCACGCTGGTGCGGGCGCAGGCGCTGGGCGACCTCGAAGCGCTGGAGAAGCGCGGGCGACGGCTCGTTCGCCTGGAGACCCGCGACGGCTCGGCCCTCGTCGCGCTCGCCGGGCGCCTCGAGCGGGCGGCCCGGACTGCCGCGACGGCGACGCCTGCGCGCCCGTCCTGACGAGCCGACGATGGAGGGAGGCAAGGCCGTGAGACCGACAGCCGCAGGACGTCGCGACGCGCGCGCCGCCAGGGTGGGGGAGGCGCGGGCGTGAGCGCCCAGGTCGCGACCGAAGCTCCGGTCAACCCGCTGCGCGCCGGGCTAGGCAGCGAGCGGCGCCCGCAGCCGTTCGTCGCCGTGATCTTCGGCGCGACCGGCGACCTGACCAAGCGCAAGCTGGCCCCGGCGCTGTTCAACCTGCACCGCGACGGCCTCCTGCCGGAGGCGTTCGAGATTCTCGGCCTGGGCCGCCAGGAGCTTACCGACGATGCCTTCCGCAGCCACATGGAGGAGGCGGTCGTCGCCTTTTCGCGCGGCCACGTCCGCCGCGACGAGGCACGCGCGTTCGCGGGCCGGTTCCGCTACCTCCAGGGCGACTTCGCCGAGGCCGCCACCTACCAGGCGCTGGCCGGCGCGCTCGGCGCCGGCGGCGGCGGACCGGGGGACGAGAGCCCGCCCCCGTCCCGGCTGTTCTACCTGGCCGTGCCGCCGAGCTTCTACGCGCCGATCGTCGAGGGCCTCGGCAGCGTGCATCTGCAGCGTCCGGACGAGGATGCCTTCGCCCGCGTGGTGGTGGAAAAGCCGTTCGGCAAGGACCTGCCCACCGCGCGCGAGCTGAACGAGGCGGTCCTGGGCGTGTTCGAAGAGCGGCAGGTGTTTCGCATCGACCACTACCTGGGCAAGGAGACCGTGCAGAACATCCTTGCCTTCCGCTTCGCGAACGGCATCTTCGAACCGATCTGGAACCGCCAGTACATTGACCACGTGCAGATCACGGTGGCCGAGTCGATCGGCGTGGAGGGGCGCGGCGGCTACTACGAAGAGGCGGGCGCCCTGCGCGACATGGTCCAGAACCACATGCTGCAGCTGCTCACCCTGATTGCGATGGAGCCGGCCGTCGCCTTCGACGCCGACGCGGTGCGGGACGAGAAGGTGAAGGTGCTGCGGGCGATCCGGCCGATGGCGCCGGAAGCTGTCCGCCGCAACGTGGTGCGGGCCCAGTACGGGGCGGGGTGGATCACCGGCGACCCCGTGCCCGGCTACCGCCAGGAGGAGGGCGTGGCCGCCACCTCCACGACCGAGACGTTCGTCGCCCTGCGCCTGTTCGTCGACAACTGGCGCTGGGCCGGGGTGCCCTTCTACCTGCGCACCGGCAAGCGCCTGCCCAAGCGCTCGACCGAGATCTCCGTCCAGTTCAAGCGCGCGCCCCACCTCATGTTCAGCCAGACCGCCACACCGGAGCTCGAGCCGAACGTGATCACGCTGCGAATCCAGCCGGACGAGGGCATCGTCCTCAAGCTGGGGGCCAAGGTGCCCGGCGCCCAGGTGAAAATCCGCTCGGTCAACATGGACTTTCTCTACGACGCGGCGTTCGCGTCCGAGTCGCCCGAGGCGTACGAGCGCCTTCTCCTCGACGCCCTCCTGGGCGACTCCACCCTCTTCACGCGACGCGACGAGGTGGAGGCCGCCTGGACCCTTGTGACGGCGGTGCTCGACGCGTGGGAGCGCGAGTCGTTCGCCGCCCTGCCCGAGTACGAGGCCGGGCGGTGGGGACCGCGGGAGGCGCACGACCTGCTCGAGCGGGACGGTCGACGGTGGCGCCGGCCGTGAGGCGCGGTCGCGATCGCGCCGAGGAGGCGCGCAGCGAACCCGATCTGTCCCGGTTTGGCGAGCCGGTCTGGGAGGGCCGCGGGGTGAGCGGGGCCGATGTGGTGCGGGCGCTCGCCGCCCGGACGGCACCGGCGGCGCCGGCCCCGGGCGACCCCGAGGGCGCCGGGCCCGGCCGGGGGGCGATGCGGGCGAGCTCGCTCACCCTCGTCGTGTTCGCGCCCGACCGACCGGCGCTGGAGCGCTCGATGGCGACGGTGGCGCACGTGGCGGGACGCCATCCGGCCCGGGTCATCCTTGTCGCGCCGGATCCGGATGCATCGCCCGAGGGGCTGGACGCCCGCATCCGGGTCGAGGGGCACGCCCGTGCGGGCGCACCGATCGTGCGCTACGAGGAGGTCGTGCTGACCATGCGGCGGGTGGCCAGCCGCCACCTGGCCAGTCTGGTCGGCGCCCTCCTGGTCCAGGAGCTGCCCGTCTTCCTCTGGCATCTGGGCGTCCTGCCCTGGGGTCGAACCTGGCAGAGCGAGTGGGCGGAGACCGTCGACCGCCTGATTGTGGACAGCGCGGCGGCGCCCGATCCCCTCGAGGACCTGGACAGCCTGTCTATCCTCGTCGCGGCGGGGCCGGCGTTCGGCATGGGCGACATGGCGTTCCAACGCCTCCGGCCCTGGCGCGCGGGCGTCGCGGACCTGTTCGAGGCCGAGGAGCGGCGCGCCCTCCTCGACCGGGTGGACGGGGTCGAGATCGCCCATCCGGGGCCGGGCGGACCTACGGCGGGGGCGCTCCTCCTGGCCGGCTGGCTGCGCGGCGCCCTGGGCTGGGGCAAGGTGCGCGTCGGCGGCGCCGACTACGTCGTGTGCGAACGGGAAGGCGGCGACGTGCGCATCGTCTTTTCGACCGTCGACGACGATACCGCGCTGACCCGGGCGAGCGGGGTCAGCGGCGTCACCGTGTACCTGCGCGTCGACGGGCCGCAGGGCGCCGCCGTGCTGGAGCCGCGCGCCGACGGGCTGGCCTGGACGTGGGAGACGGACGGGCGCGACCCGGCCGGGTCGGGGCGCTTCGCCGCGCGCCCGGTGGAGGAGGCGGAGGCGCTCGCGCGCAGCCTCGACCTGGCGCCCGACCCGGTATTCGAGGCCAGCCTGGACGGGGCGGCCGCGATGGCACGGGCCTTGCGCCACGTCGCCGAGGCGGTCGAGGGCGGGGAGACGGAGGCCTGGCAGTAGGAGGGCGGTCGATGTCGACAGGCAGAGGGGACAGGGCCGGACAACCCGCCGAGGTGGTCGTGGCCGACGACGACGCGCAGGCCCGCCAGCGGGCCGCGGCGACCTTCGCCGAGGCGGCGGAGCGCGCGCTCGAGCGGCACGGCCGGTTCGACGTGGTCCTGGCCGGGGGGCGCACGCCGGCGGGCATGTATGACCTTCTGCGCAGCGCGCCGCTGGTCGGGCGGGTGGCGTGGCGCAAGGTGCACGTGTGGTTCGGCGACGAGCGCTGCGTGCCGCCCGACCACCCGGACAGCAACTACGGCATGGCCCGCGCCCACCTTCTCGACGGCGTGCCGACGCCGCGGGACCAGGTGCACCGCTTTCTCGGCGAGCGCGACCCGGACGAGGCGGCGGCCGCGTACGCCCGGGAGCTTGCCGGCGCGTTCGGGCGCGGCGGCGAGGCGCCGGTCCGATGCGGCTTCGATCTCGTCCTTCTCGGCATGGGCGGCGAAGGACATACCGCGTCGCTCTTCCCCGGCTCGGACGCGATCGCGAGCACCGCGCTGACCGCGGCGCCGATGGTGGAAAAGCTCGGGGCCAGGCGGCTGACGCTGACGCCCCGGTCGATCAACGACGCCCAGCTGGTGGTCTTTCTCGTCACCGGCGGCGGTAAGGCCTGGGCCGTACGCGAGGCCCTACGCGGCAACGCGGACCCGGGCTCCCTGCCCGCGCGCGCCATCCGTCCGCACGACGGCCGGGTGATGTGGATCCTCGACCAGGAGTCGGCGGCCGGTCTCGACGGGGCCTAGCGTCCGGCGCCGGACACTCAGCCCGGGCGCCGGCGTCGGCCGCCCGGCAGGACCGCGTACGCGGCCGACACGCCGACGGCCAGGAGGGCGAAGGCGTAAAAGCCCATCCGCTGGTCGGGCTGGCGCAGGGCGAAGCCGGCCAGCACGACGATCGCGGCCAGGGTGAGGAAGCTGGACACGGGCTGGCCGAACGCCAGGGACGAGATCGACCGGCGGCGCTCGGGGCGGCGACGCCGCCAGGCGAGGAAGGCGGCGATGATGAGGGACCAGTTCAGAAATGTGAGGAACCCCGCGGCGCTGATGAGAAAGCCGTACACGTTGTGGGGCAGGGCGTAGGCGACGGCGATGGTGATCGACACGCCCGCCGTGGTGACGGTGATCGCGCCCCGGGGATCGCCGCCGCGCGCAGCGTCGGCGACGAGGCGCGGGGCCTGTCCGGCTTCGGCCAGGCCGTCGAGGATGCGGCCGGCGGAGAAGACGCTGCCGGCCATCACCCCGAACGAGGCGACGAGGACGACCGCATTCAGGAAATCGCCCAGGACCGGGACGCCGGCCCGGCCGAGGGCGGTGACGAACGGACTGCCGCTGAGGCCGACCTGGCGCCAGGGCAGGACGAGCAGGATGAGGCCGATCGAGGCGATGTACAGGCCAGCCAGGACGACGACGGTGATCCAGGCCGCGCGCGCGACCGTGCCCGGCTCGCGCACCTGCGACGCGGCCGTGGCGAAGACGCCGATGCCGGCGTAGGCGAACACCACGATGAGCATCGACTGCAGGAAGCCGCCAAAGCCGGCGGCGAACAGCCCGCCTGCGCCCGGGGCCGCGGTGGCGACCGGCCCCCCGGATCCCCCTGCCGTGCAGGGCCAGGAGGCCCCCCACCACGACGATGAAGCCGACCAGGGCGCCGATCTTGACAACGCTCATGACCGACTCCGCGCGGTTGAAGCCGCGCGCACCGAAGGCGTTCACCGCCACGGCGACGGCAGCGAACGCCACGGTGAGGAGCCAGGCGGGCACGGCGCTGACCCACAGGCTGGCGAAGACCGACATCGCCACGGCCTCGCTCGCCACCGTGAGGACGCTGCCGACGTAGTACGTCCAGCCCTGGAGGTAGCCGGCGTACGGGCCCAGGTAGCGCTCCGCGTACGTAACGAAGGCCCCCGGCTCGGGTTCGTCGATGGCCAGCGAGGCCAGCGCGCCCGTGACCTGTGCGGTGAGGACGGCGCCGAACGCGAACGCCAGGAGTACCGCCGGCCCCGCCGTGCGGATGGGCAGGCCGGAGCCGAGAAAGAAGCCGGCGCCGATGATGCCGCCCACGCCGACGAGAACAAGACCGGGCACGCCGAGCGCGCCGCCCGCGGCGCCGGCCGCCCGCCGCGGTCGCACAAGACCCGTCTGCCGCGAACGAACCTGCGACCCGGTACGCGTCTGCACGATCTCGCCCCCGCCGGTGCATATCGGATCCCGGCAAGAGTGTGCGATCCCGGCGTCCGGGCCATCCACCGACCGTCAAGGCTAGCCGGGCGCTGTGCGGACCGACCGTCGGATGGCGACAGCCACGGCGCGTGCGGCGAGTGCGCCGACCCGGCTGGCGTCGGCCGGCGGCGCGGACCCGGTGGCGAGCGCCACCACGATGTCGCCGTCCCACAGGGTGTGGACCGGCTCGAGGGCGCGGGCCAGGCCGTCGTGGGCCATGCGCGCCACCCGCCGCAGGGCCGCCTTGTCCAGGGCGGCGTCGGTCACGACCGCGACCAGGGTGGTGTGGGCGCGCCCGGACGGAGCGCCGGGCTCGCCGTCCGCCCACGCCGCGAGCGGGTCGAGCGGCGTGCCGTCGGCCGCCTGCTCGCCCACGAGCACCTGGCCGTCGGGGCCGATCACGCTGCCGACGGCGTTGACCACGGCCAGCGCGCCCACGCGCAGGCCGTCGGGGGCGCACACCGTCACGGCGCCCTGGCCGGCGGGCCGGCCGGCGCCCGACAGCTTGGCCACCGTGGCGCCGGCGCCCGCACCCGCCGGCCCTTCCGGCACGCCTGCCTCGCCGGGCCGGGCGGCGTGCGCGGCGGCGGCGCCTTCGGCCGGTCCGGGCGAGCGCGGCTCGCCCACGGTCAGGTCGAACAGGGCGGCGGCGACGACGATCGGCACCCGCACCGTGCCGACGCGAACGCCCCGCCCCTGGGCCTGGAGGTGGGCCACCACCCCGTCCGCCGCCGCCAGTCCGGGCGCGCTGCCGCCGGTGAACACGATCGCGTCCGGCCCGCGCACCAGGTTGTCCGGGCGCAGCAGGTCGGTCTCCCGGGTGGCCGGCGCGCCGCCCGCGGCGTCCACGCCGCCCGCCGTGCCCTCCGGCAGGATGAGCGCGGTGACGCCCGTCCGGGCCCGCGCGTCTTGCCACACACCGACCTGGACGCCCGCGATGGCCAGACGCCCCGGCAGCCAGGCGAACGGGTCGCCGCCGGTCACGGCGGCGACGTCGCGCCCGCGACGCCATGCCAGAGCATGTCGACGAGCGCGCGGGCGGTCCCGGCAGCATCGGGGAAGCGCGGCCTGCCCTGGGCGTCGCGCGTCTGCCCGAGGCGCATGAGGGCGAGATACCCATGGGCGACGAGCAGGCCGTTGGTGTTGGCGGCAAGCTCGCCGCCGCGAACGGCCGCCGTGACGGCGCCGACGACGAGGTCCCCGATCGCCTCTTCGGCCGTACGGATCTGGGCCACCTGGGCCGGCGTCAGGTCGTCGCGGGCATCGCGCAGGAGCGCTTCGAAGCTGATGAACGGGTCGGGCAGGGACAGCACGATCTCGGCCACCGCCACCAGGCGGTCGTAGAGGGGCGCCGGACGCCCGAGGAGGGCCTCGGTGCGCGCGGCGACGCGGTGGAAGACGCCGGTGGTCGCCTCGACCACAAGGGAAGGCTTGTCTGCGAAGTGGTAATAGACGGCGGCCTTGGTGATCCCGGCCGCACTCGCCACCATCTCCATCGTCACGCGCCGGTAGCCCAGCCTCATGAACAGTTCGCCGGCGGCACGCAGGATCTGGTCCTGGGTGGGGATGGTCGGGTCGCCGTGACGCGGACGGCCGGGAGGTCGGCGGCCAGGGTGGACCATGGTTGGACGGCAGCCTCCTTCTCACGGCCATCATACCATCGGCTGCAGGGCACCCCTGGCGCATAGGCTGAAGGGGAGAGGGGGCGGAGCGGGTGGGGCGATGGCTGTCGATGGGCGCCCGCCTGGCGATCGCCGCCACCTGTGTCGTGGCGGCGACGAGCCAAGGGGGACAAGCAGTAGCGGCGAACGGCCGGCCGGCCGGAACGCGGGTCGACCTCGCCAAGCTGACGCGCGGCGTGGTCGTGCGCGACCTGGAGCGTCTGAACTACCTGCGAACGCCCAGCCATGGCCGGAATGTGACCGCCGGTGCGCTGAACCTGGCCCTCCTGCGCTTCCAGGCCGTGGGCCGCCTCGATATGAACGGCCTGGTCGATCCGTCCACCGCCCGGGCATTGGCCCAGGCGATGCGCGCGGACGCGAGCCTCAGCCCGACGGCGGTGGCCTGGAAGGTGGTCGTCTCGGAGTCGCGCCCCGAGACGGTCACCGTCTACCACGACGGCGTCGTCTGGGGACGGACGCTCTGCAACACGGGCATCAAGGGCGCGGCGACCCCGCCCGGCGTGTACTTCGTGTTCGAGAAGCTCGCGTACCAGGTCATGCGCGGCACCAACGTGAACGGAACCCACTACGCCGACCCGGTGCGCGACATCTGGTACTTCGACGGCGGTGACGCCCTGCATGGGTTCGTCCGCGCCGCCTACGGCTTCCCCCAGAGCAACGGCTGCGTCGAGGTCGAGCCGGCATTCGCGGCCCGGCTGTTCGCCCGGCTGCCGCTCGGCGCCGAGATCGAGGTGCTGGCGGGTCCGGCCTAGTCCCCCCCGTTCTCGATGCGGTCGAGGAGCGCCTGGAGGGTGGCCGGGTCGACGTCGGGAGTTCCCTTCACGGCGTGTGCGGCCGCAGCGTCAAAGGCCAGGTCGGCAGCCGACCGGCGGCGTCGCGCGGCCGCCTCGGCCTGCGCCTGCACCCGCGCCTGGCGCTGCGCCGCGTCCGCGCCGTCCGGGTCGTCGACGAGGGGCGTCGGCACGCCCAGCACCGGCACCCACAGCCGCAGGTTGTCGATGAGGCGCGCCGGGCCGACCCGGGCAGCCACCGCCAGCAGGGTTCGTCCGAGCAGTCGGTCCGGCGCCGCCAGGTCGTCGGGGTCGACGGCCACGGCGTACTCGGGCGTCACCCCGGGCGCTGCGGCAAGGGCCTGCGCCATCGCGTCCGCCACCGTGGCCGGGTCGCGCTCGCCGGCGGCGATGCGGGCCTCGCCTTGCCGCAGTGCCCGGGACAGGGAAAGCGCCTGGGTCCGTTCGCGGTCCGGCAGATAGGCGTTGCGCGAGCTCATCGCCAGCCCGTCCGGTTCACGCACCGTGGCGACGCCGACGATGCGCACGGGAAGCTGCAGGTCGCGTACCACCCGGCGCACGACGGCGAGCTGCTGCGCGTCCTTCTCGCCGAAGTAGGCGCTGTCGGGCGCGACGTGGGCGAGCAGGCGGACGACGATCATCGCCACCCCCTCGAAGTGTCCGGGGCGCGACAGGGCGTCCATCCGCCCCATGAGCGCGGGCACGGCCACGACCGTGCGCGGCGGCTCGGGCACGAGCTGCCCTGCGGCCGGCAGGTATACAACGCTTGCCCCCGCACCCGCGGCCACACCCAGGTCGCCGGCCTCGTCCCGGGGGTAGCGCGCGAAGTCCTCGCCCGGGCCGAACTGGAGCGGGTTGACGAAGATGGACACGACCGGTTCGGCGCCATCGCGCCTGGCGCGCCGCACCAGGGCGGCGTGGCCGGCGTGCAGCGCTCCCATGGTGGGGACCAGCGCGACCGGCCGGCCCTGCGCCCGCAGGGTCGAAACGGCGTGGGCGACCTCTTCGCGGGTGCGGCAGACGGCAGGACTCACGGCCCTTCGCCCGCCCCTCCCTCGGGGTCGTGGAAGGCGTGCTCCGGCGCGGGAAAGGTACCTGCCCGCACGTCGGCGGCGTACCGGGCGACCGCGTCGCGCGCCGCCTCGCCCAGGGCGGCGTACGGACGGACGAACTTCGGCACCCGGCCGACGGTCAGGCCGAGAAGATCGGTCAGCACCAGCACCTGCCCGTCGGTTGCGGAGCCGGCGCCGATGCCGATCGTCGGCACCGGCACCGCCGCGGTCACGCGCGCGCCGAGCTCCGCCGGCACCTGTTCGAGCACAACCGCCACGGCGCCGGCCTCGACCACCGCGTTCGCGTCGTCGACAAGGCGCTGCGCCGCCTCGCTGCCCCGTCCCTGAACGCGGCGCCCGAGCAGGGACGCGGACTGCGGCGTGTACCCCAGGTGCGCCACCACCGCCACCCCGAACTGCGTCAGGGCGCGGATCTGTGGCGCGACGTGGGCGCCGCCCTCCAGCTTGACCGCGTCGGCCGCCCCGTCCTGGACCAGCCGCCGGGCGGCGCAGACCGCGTCCGCCGGCGTGGTGTAGGTGAGGAACGGCAGATCGACGACGCGTAGCGTGCGGGGGGCGCCCCGCGCCACGGCCCGGGCAGCGCGCACCATGTCGTCGAGCGTGACGGGCTGGGTGCCGGCATGGCCGAGGGCGGTGTTACCGAGCGAGTCGCCGACCAGGATGGTGTCGACGCCGGCCGCCTCGATCTGCACCGCGAACGGGTAGTCGTACGCGGTCACCCAGACCAGCGGCCGGTCTGCGCCCTTGGCGGCCTTGAGCTGCGTTACCGTCATCGGCGTGCCCCCTTGAAGTCGTCGTCCGTGCGGCGTGCCAGATCGTCGGCGAGCAGGCGGCCGATCTCGCGGCGTGCGCCGTCCCTGTCGTCGCCGGCGGGTGCCGCGTACGTGAGGGCCGCCAGGCCTGCCGCGTCGTAGGCCCGACGGACAGCGTCCTCGCCCCCGTCGAGCAGGGACAGGTGGCGCTCGACGGTGGTCCGGTCGCCGCGCGCCAGGGCGCCCGTGAAGGCCGCCCGCGCGCCGCGGGCGCGGGTTGCGGCGAGGGCCTCCGCGGCCAGGGCGAGAAGGCCCTGCGCGACCTCGGGCGGCAGGTCGGCGCCGTCCGCCACGCGCGTCGCCGCGGCAAGCAGGCCGATGAGGTGCCCGGACGCCATTGTGGCCGCCAGATGGTAGGCCACCCGGTGGGCGGCCGCGATCACCACGGGCGTCGCCCCGAGCGCCGTCGCCATCGCCTCGCCGGCCGCGACCGCGGCCGCGTCACCCTCGAGGCCGACCACCACGCCGCGAAGGTCACGCGGCTCGCCGTCGAGGACGGCCAGGGGGTGGAATGCCAGCGGCGTGCCGGCCGCGCGCGCCGTCGCCCCGGCGAGGGTCGCGCTACCCAGGCTTCCCGCCATGTGCAGCCACAGCGCGCCCGGCGCTGCGCGCGCGGCGATGGCCTCGGCGCGCGCGCCGATGGCACCGTCCTCGACCAGGACGGCTACGGTGTCGGCGGCGGGAAGCGCCGCGCCGTCGGTGGCGTAGGGAACCCCCGCCCAAGCCGCAAAGGCGCGGCCGCGGATGGGGTCGCGCGACGCGACGCCGACGATCGGGCCGCACGCGGACAACGCGCCGACGAGCGACCGCGCCGCCCGTCCGGTGCCGCAGACGAGGATGCCCTGGCGCGCGAGGAGCGGCATCCACGCTACTTCGTTCCGGGGCGGCGCACCCCTGCCGACGGGCGATCCGGCGCCGCCGGCTGGACGCCGAACGGCGCGGGGGGCAACCTCGGGTGGGGAGGGATGGCCATGTCCCAGCAGCCGGGTGGCGGCCTGCTCGGCCACCGGCACGTCGAGGCGTGGGTCGCGGGCCGCCTGATGCGCTACGTGGAGCCGCGGGTGGAGCCTCTCGTGCGCGAGTTCCTGGCCTCGGACACGGGCCAGGCGATGCTTAGCGACGTCCTCGCCGACGTGGTCGGCGACCTGATCGACCCGACCGCCGACGTGCGCGGCGGGCTGGCCGAGCGCCTCGTCATCGCGCTGGTGGCCCGCTGGCGGGACCGGGACGACTTTCGCGCCCAGGTCCTGGCGGCGCTCGGGCCGCCGCGGGTGTGACCTACAGCCGAAAGCCGGTCTCGAGGCGCTCGACGAACAAGGGCGAGAAGGTGTCCTGACCCGGCCACACCGAGACGACCACGCCGACGACCGCCTCGGCAAGGGCCGCCACCACGCGGCGACATCCAACGCCAGGTGGTACTGGATGTCACTTGACCCGCGCGGACAAGAAGGCCCGGCCGTGGCGGCCGGGCCTGCACGGGGCTCAGGGCTCGGGGGCTACGCCTGGCCGGCTTCGGCCACCGGCGCGTCGTCGGCGTGGAAGAACTCGTCGTTCTTCAGGTGGATGGCGGGCAGGACGAGCGTGACGACGAACGCGGCGATGGCGGCGAACATCGCGATCAGGAACAGGCGCGACATGCCGCTCGCGAGCGCCACCCGCACAGCCTCGATGAAGGTGTGGTAGGCGGCCTGCCCGCCCGCCCCCATCGCGGCGAACTTGGCCTGGATCGCGGCCTGGGCCTGCGCGTTGATGAGGTTCTGGGGGTTGGCGGCGGCCGCCGGCAGGGCGATGCCCTTGGGCAGGGCCGTCTTCAGGCGGGCGGCGAAAGCGTTGGCCATGACCGTGCCGAGGATGGGCGACGCGATCACCCCGCCGAGCGAGCTGAGGAACTGCTGCGTCGCCGTCACCACGCCCATATCGCGGTAGGGGAAGGCGTTTTGCACCGACAGGTTCATCGCCGGCATGAGGGCGCCGATGCCGACGCCCATCACGAGCATGTCGCGCACCACGACGGACCAGGTTGCGGAGGCGGTGAGGCCGGTCATGAGCACAAGCCCGGCGACCATCAGCGCGGCGCCCACGACGGCGATCGTCTTGTACGCGCCGGTACGGCTCATGACCTGGCCCGAGACGAGCGCGCCCACGATGAAGCTCAGCATCATCGGCGTCATGATCGCGCCGGAGTTCTGGGCCGACATGCCCAGCACGCCCTGCACGTAGATGGGCAGGAAGAGCATGACGCCGAACATGCCCAGGGTCATGAACAGCATGACCGCGTTCGTGGTCGAGAAGATCCGCACCTTGAAGAAGCGGGTCGGGATGATCGGCTCCTGCGCCCGCGCCTCGACCGTGACGAAGGCGGCGAGGGCCACGGCCGCGAGGGCGAACAGGCCCAGGATCTGCCCGCTTCCCCAGGCGTAGCGGTTGCCCGCCCAGGTGAAGGCCAAAAGCATCGGCAGGATGCCCACGACCAGAAGCGCGCTGCCCAGCCAGTCGATGTGCACCGAGTGGTCGGTGCGTACGCGTGGCAGCGACGCGGCGATGGCGATGAGCGCGGCCGCGGCGACCGGCAGGTTGATGTAGAACACCCAGCGCCAGCCCCAGTGGTCGGTGATGAAGCCGCCGAGGAACGGGCCGATGATGCTGGCGAGGCCAAACACCATGGTCATGAGGCCCATCCAGCGCCCGCGCTCGCGCGGGTTGAAGATGTCGCCGATCGTCGCCCGCGGCATGCTCATCATCGCGCCGGCGCCGATGCCCTGCAGGCCGCGGAAGAGGACGAGCTGCATCATCGTGTGGGCCTGCCCGGACAGGGCCGAACCGATCATGAACACGCCCAGGCCGAAGACGTAGAACGGCTTGCGGCCGTAGATGTCGGACAGCTTGCCGTAGAGGGGCACCGTCACGGCCGACGTCATCATGTAGGCCGTGAACACCCAGGCGTAGATGGCAAAGCCGTGCAGGTCGCCGATGATCACGGGCATCGCCGTGGACACCACGGTCTGATCGAGCGACGAGAAGAACATCGTCAGCATGACGGCGCCCAGAGCCCACCAGCGGGCGCTGCCGACGATGCGGTTGGTCGTCTGGGTCACGGCCTCGGCACTGGGTGCCGGAGCGGTTCGCGGATCAGCGGCCATCGGCCTCGGCCTCCTCCTGTTCGGTGAGCGCCGCCATGAGGCGGTCGAGGGTTTCGCGATCTTCCGGCGCAAGCCGGCGCAGCATGGCCTCCACCGCCACCGAAAGCTCCTCCTTCGCCGCCTTCCGGATGGCTTCACCCTGGGGCGTGAGGGCCAGCCGGAAGCGGCGAAGGTCCTCGGGGACGGTCTGCCGGGTGAGGTACCCGGCCGCCTCGAGATCCTTCAGGAGACGGCTCACGGTAGGCGCCGGGAGGGACAGCTCCTGGGCCAGGTCGCTCGGGTGCGGGTACCGCTCGACGGCGGCGAGAAGGAACGCCGTGGACGGATTGAGGCCAAGACGCCCCATCGCCGGCTGCAGGCGGGCCTGCACGCGGCGATGGAAGCGTTGCATGTGCTGGATCAGCGTCCACGAGTCCATGGCGGCATAGTACTTCCGGACGTGAACTATGTCAAGCGTGTACAATGCACGGCGAAACTACATGGACGCCGCCGGCCGGCGCAGGTCGCGCAGCGCCGCTTCCCAGCGCGCGAGCTCGTCGAGAAGAAGGCGCGCCGATTCCTCCATCGTGTCGTTCGGCCGGATCCGTCCCTCCTGCAGGAACTGGGCCACGAACGGGATGCTCACAGCCTCCGGCAGCGGCATCATCTTCAGCGTCGTGAGCACGAGCTTGGCCATCTGGGCGCTGCGCGTGCCGGCCGAGACGCCACCGTAGCTGACGATGCCGACGGGCTTGTAGTTCCACTCCACGGACAGGTAGTCGAGGGCGTTGAGCAGGGCCGGCGGCATCGCGAAGTTGTACTCGGGCAGGACGAGGGCCACGGCGTCGAGCGCATCGACGCGAGAACTCCAGGCGCGCGTGTGGTCGTGCTCGTAGGTCTTGAGGCGCGGGTGTTTGGGCTCGTCGAGGGCGGGCAGATTGACCTCGGCCAGGTCGATGCGGTCGACGTCGAAGCCGCCGTGGCGCGCGACGGCGTCGATAAACCAGTCGGCGACCGGTACGCCCACCCGGCCCGGACGGGTACTGCAGATCACGACCCCAAGGCGGGGACGGACCGACGCGGATGGACCAGTGGCCATGCTCACCCTCCGCAATGGAATGCTTCTCACTATACAATACATAGCAAATAGCGCCGACAACGGTCAAGGCCCGCACCTAGCGTTCCCGGCCGGGCCGGTTTCGGTTGGGCGGGCAGCCGTTGGCGAAGACTTCGGCACAGGGCCGTCGCGCGAAGGAGGTTCGCCGTGTCGCAGGTTCTCGGTGTCGCCGCCGATCTCGTGCTGAAGTACGCCGTCGTCGCGGTCACGCTTCTCCTGATCATGACGGTGTGGGGCCGCCTGCCCTGGGGCGGCGTCCTGTACGCGGCGGTCTGGGTCACGGTCGCCGCGTACCTCCTGGGCGACCTGCTCGTCTACCGGACCCTGGGAAACGCGTACGCCACGATGGCCGATTTTGTCATCGCCACCGCGGCGGTGTGGGTCCTGTCGCAGATGGTCACGCCGCGCATCTCGCTGTGGATGGCGGTCGAGGCCGGCGCGGCGGTGGCCGTGGTCGAGTTCTTCTACCACCGCTACCTGGGTGCGAGGGGCTATCGGCAGCCCGTCCGCCGCTCGATCTGAGCTACGACAGGAGCTGGTAGACGGCCGTCACCTGCGCCGACACCTGGAGCGAGCTCGGGGCGACGATGACGGGCGCACGGGCCGCGCTCAGGGCGGCGGCGGCGAAGGGAAGGGGACCGGACGGCGCCTGGTCGACCGTCAGCGAGACCAGCCGCCCCAGCTTCTCGCCCGCGGCCGCGGCCAGGGACTGGGCCTGCGAGTGCGCCTGCGCCAGGGCGGTGTTGTTCGCCTCGTCGAGGATCGCGGTGCTGTTGGGCACCGTGAAGGTGACCCCGTTGACGACGTTGGCCCCTGCGGTCACCGCGTCGTCGATGAGGGCCCCGACCTGGCCGAGGTCGGTCGTCGTGACCTGCAGCTGGTCGCTGATCTGGTAGCCGTCGACCTTCGAGACGCCCGCGTTGTTCTGGGTCTCGTTCGGGTTCAGGTCGTAGTTCTGGGTCTGGATGTCCTTCGCCGGCACGCCCGCCTTCTCCAGGGCGGCGACGACGGCGGCCACGCGCGTCGCGTCCTCGGACATGGCGCCGGCCGCGGACCCCGCGTTGAGCTGGGTGCCCAGACTCAGCTGGGCCTCGGTGGGCGCGATCGACAGGGTCGACTGACCGGTCACGGTGAGCGTGCCGGAGGACGTCGTGGCGGCGGCAAAGGTCGGGTGGACGGCGGTCACCAGGAACGCGGCGGCGAGGGCGCCGGCGCCGACGAGGCCGGGAAGCCAGGCGTTGTTGCGCATCGGGGCACGCTCCTTCATCGATGGCATGGGACGATCGGACTAGGGACGGACCGTGGCCGCGGCCTCGACCCGGGCGCGCCAGCAGCCGCGCACGGCGTGGGGGCCGGCGCCGTAGGTGCCCATAACGCAGACGGCTCGGTCCGGGGCGGCGCCGCGCAAGGCGTAGATGGCCTGCGCATGGAGCTCGGACGTGGCCGCCGGGCCGGCCAGGGGAGCGGGCGGCCGCGCCGCCGTGGCGTCGGCAGGCGGGCCCAGGCGCACGAGCAGGCGCCCCACCTGCGCCGTCGCGACGGCCTTGCGCGACACCACGTACGTGCGGCCATGCCAGGTCACCGTCGTGACGGCGGCCGTCCGCGGCGCCATGGTGAGAAGACCGTTCGTGACGCCGCCGCGCGTCCCCGCGGCGGTGTGGAGTGCGGTGCCGGGGGCCGCCACGCCGCGGGCGAGCACGACGACCACTGCCGCCGCCGCCGCGATCGCCGGTAGCGCGAGGAGGGCGTGCCGCCGGGCCGGACCGCGAGCGTCCGCGCGCCGCAGGCGCTCGGCACGGCGCGCGATGGCGTCAAGCGGCACCGGAGGGACCTCGATCGCGGCCACGTAGTCCGCCACGGCCTGCGCTTCGCGCGGATCCCGGTCCCGCTCCGACGGCATCTAGACACCTCCTCCCGGTCGGTGATCGCCCGGCCCCGGCCGTTCTCGCGACGGCGGTGCGTCGGGCGCGAGGCGGGCGCGCAGGCGGTCACGGGCGACCGACAGACGAAACCGCACCGTGCCGGCGGGAAGCCCGAGCACCTGCCCGATCTGGGCGCTCGACAGGTCCGCCATGTAGCGCAACACGAGCGGGACGCGATAGAGCGGGTCGAGGTCCGCCACGGCCCGGCGCAGGTCGGTGCGCAGGTCGATGTCGACCGCCGGCGCGGGGATCTCGGGCCCGCCCTCTTCGGGCGGCGAATAGGAAGGGGAGCGGCGGCGGGCCTCGGAGAGCGCCGCGTTGACGGTCGTGCGGTAGAACCAGGTGCGGAAGGCGTGCGCGTCGCGAAGGCGGCCCAGGGACACCAGCAGGTGGGCGCATGCCTCCTGGGCGGCATCTTCTGCCATCTGCCGGTCGTGTACGACGCTGAAGGCGATGCGGTACGCGTCGGGCCAGACGCGCCCGACGAGCGCGTCGCGTGCGGCCGCGTCTCCTGCGCGGGCCGCCTCGATCTCCTCCAGCGCTACCCGCATCACGCCTCCCACGATACGACGCGCAGCCGGCGCAAAGTGTTGGCTCGACCCGCGCGGGTTGCGACGGCGACCGCGCGCATAGCATGGCACGGATGGCCACGCGTCGCGCGGCCACCCGCACCGCCGCATGCGTGTGCGGTGCAGATCGCGAAAAAGGGGGGACCTGTTCGTGAACCGGGCCAACCCTGTCCCGCTCGGCCTGATCGGCTTCGGCGTGGCGGCATGGCTGTTCGGCCTGCTCAACGTCGGCTGGTACTCCGGGCCGGGCCTGGCTGTCGTCGCGGCGGCGGCCTTCGCCCTGGGCGCGGTCGCCATGTTCATCTCCGGCGGCATGGCTGTGGGCTTCGGCCACAGTGTGGAGGTGACCTGGATCCTCGGCTTCGCCTCGTTCTGGCTGGCCCTGTTCCTCTGGGTCATCGCGCTCGGTGGCGGCGGCGGAACCCTCGTGGCGTGGCTGTTCCTCCTCTGGGGCGCGTTCGCCTTCATCGTCTGGCTGTCGGCGCTTCGGCGCGACCTCGGACTTATGGTCTTCTTCCTCGCGGTGTGGCTGTCGAACGTCCTGGTGGCGCTCGGGCACTTCGGCGCCGCCGGGTTCACGGAGGTCGGCGGCTTCGTCGGCCTGGCCAGCGCCGTGGTCGCGTTCTACGCCGCGGCCGCCCACCTGATCGGGGACACGGCGGGGCAAAGCGTCCTTCCGATGGGCCGCCGCCAGGGATAGGACGGCTCTTCGCGCGGCGGTGCGGGGCCGGTCCGCCGGCCCCGCACCGCCGCGTGTACGCACGTACGTGCGATTGACAGCCGGGAGGACGCGGGCTAGCATGAATCCTGACTCCGATGGTCATAGTTTAGTAGCGGCATCATCGTTTGACGGGGGGCGCGGCGATGCGGTTCTCGTCCAAGAGCGAGTACGGCGTGCGCGTGCTGGTGAGCCTGGCGAGAACCTACGGCCAGGGCCCGGTGCCGCTGTCCGAGATCGCGCGCGCCGAACGCATGCCCCTTCCGTACCTGGAGCAGATCATGGGGACGCTGCGCCGCGCCGGCCTGGTGGTCAGCCGCCAGGGGGTGAAGGGCGGCTTCGAGCTCGCGCGCGCGCCGTCCGGCGTGCGCATGAGCGAGGTGGTCCTCGGCCTGGAGGGCGACGTCGGCCCGATGCTATGCGCGACCGGCGACGCGACCGGCCAGCTTCTGTGCGATATGCAGGGCTCGTGCACAAGCCAGGTGTTGTGGCAGCGGATCCGCCGCAGCATTCTCGACGTGCTGGAGTCGACGACACTGGATGAACTTGTCGCGCCGGCGGCCCCTGCGAGGGTCGTGGCGCGGGCGCGCTAGCGAGGAGGAGACCATGGCCATCCTGGAGATCGACAACCTCACAGCCCGGGTCGGCGACACGCCGATCCTGCGCGGCGTGAACCTGACCGTGCGATCGGGCGAGGTACATGCCCTCATGGGCCCGAACGGCAGCGGCAAGAGCACATTGAGCAACGTGATCATGGGCCATCCCGGGTACACGGTAACCGGTGGCGACGTGCGCTTCGACGGCAAGAGCGTTTTGTCCATGCCGACGCACGAGCGCGCCCTGGCCGGCCTGTTCCTGGCCTTCCAGTACCCGATGGCCGTGAGCGGCGTGAGCGTGGCGAACTTCATCCGCACCGCCCTGAACGCGCGACGGACCCTCAAGGACGCGAACGACCGCGGCGTGCCCCTGGGCGATTTCATGAAGGAACTGCGCGTCCACATGGACAGGCTCCAGCTCGACATCAACTTCACCGGCCGGTACCTGAACGACGGCTTTTCCGGCGGCGAGAAGAAGCGCCTGGAGATCCTCCAGCTGGCGATGCTGCGGCCGAGCGTGGCGATCCTCGACGAGCCGGACTCGGGCCTGGATATCGACGCGGTGCGGATCGTCGCGGACGGGGTGACGGCGCTTCGCGGGCCGCAGATCGGCTTCCTCATCATTACCCACTACCAGCGGATCCTGAACTACGTGAAGCCGGATCATGTCCACGTCATGGTGGGGGGCCGCATCGTCCGTTCGGGCGGCTACGATCTTGCCCAGGAGCTCGAGGCGCAGGGCTACGACTGGCTGCGCCGGGAGACCGAAGATGCCAAGGTCTGAGGCGGCGACAAGCGCCCTGACCTGGCCCGCCGCGTACGGCCGGGCGGGCGTTGTGGTGCCGGCGTGGCTGGCCGAGCGCCAGGCCCAGGCGGCCGGCGTCTTCGCCGAGCTCGAGATGCCGACGTGGCGGCGCGGGCGCGGCTGGAGCCTGTCGCCGGAGCCGCTCGAACTGGACGCGTTCGCGCCCGTGCCGCCCGACGCGGCGAGCGACACGGAGGACGAGGGCGTCGCCGTGACCTTTGTCGACGGCCGGCCTGTGCCGGGCCGGCACGCGATCGCCGAAGGCGTCGAGGTGACCGCGGTGGGCCCGGGCGGGTCGGACATCCTGCCCGCCTGGGCGGCGGATGTGCTCGGCCAGGTGGTTGGGCCGGACGCCGGTAAGCTCGAGGCGTTGAACCTGGGTGCGATGACCGGCTGCGCGCTCGTCCGCGTGCGCGCCGGCGCCCGTCCGCAGCAGCCGATCCGCCTGCGCCACCTCCTCCGGCGCGATCGCTCGGCGGCCCTGCCGCGCGTGGTGGTTGTCGTCGAGCGCGGCGCCGAGGCGACCGTGATGGAAGAGGTGACCGACGGCGCCGGCGGCCGGGTGCGGGCGCTCGTCGACGGCGTGACCGAGATCGCGGTCGGCGAAGGGGCGAAGCTGCACTTCATCGACGTCACCGAGGTCGGGCCGACGGCGCGCGCCATCCACCACCGCAGGGCCCGGCTCGAGCGCGACAGCCGCCTGGAGTGGACATCCGGCGTGTTTGGCGGCGGTTTCGTCAGCCTGGAGTGGGACACCGAGCTGGTCGGCAGCGGCGCGCGGGTGGACGCGACAGGGGTGTACGTGTCGAGCGGGCGCGAGCAGCACGCCCTGGTCTCGCGCACGTGGCACCGGGTTCCCTCGACCGAGGCCGACGTGCACTTCCGGGGCGCCGTGTTCGGCCGCTGCGGCTCGGTGTTCGACGGCATCATCCGCACCGACCCGGCGGCGAAGGGCACCGTCTCGCACCTCGCCGACCACCTCCTGTTTCTGAGCCGGCATGCACGCGCCGACTCGATTCCCAGCCTGATGATCGAGGGCGACGACGTGAAGGTCGGGCACGGCGCGACGATCGGCCGCGTCGACCCGGAGCAGCTGTACTACCTGGGCGCGCGCGGCATCGACCCCGACGCCGCCCGCGAGATGCTCGTCCTCGGCTACTTCGAGCCGACCCTGGCGCGCATCCCGGACGAGGCGTTGCGGGCGAGCCAGCGGGCGACCGTGCGCCGCCGGGTGCTCGAGCAGGCGCGGGAGGACGCGCGATGAGCGCGCTGCCCACCCACCGCCTGGGCGAGATCGACGCGACCGACGTGCGCGCCGACTTTCCCGCCCTGCGCCGGCGGGTGCACGGCCACCCGTACACCTACCTCGACAGCGCCGCGACGTCGCAGCGGCCCCGCCAGGTGCTGGCCGCCATGAACACCTTCTTCCGCCGTTCGAACGCGAACATCCATCGCGGCGTCTACGTCGCTGCCGAAGAGGCGACGGCGCTGTACGAGGGCGCGCGCGACAAGGTCGCCGCCCTCCTCGACGTCGCCGACCGGGGCGAGATCATCTACACCCGCAACACCACCGAGGGGCTCAACCTGGTCGCCTATGCGTACGGCGAGACGTTCCTCGGCGAGGGTGACGCGATCCTCGTCTCGGAGGCCGAGCACCACTCGAACCTGGTGCCCTGGCAGCGGGTGGCCGAGCGGCGCGGCCTTCGCCTGGAGGTGCTTCCCGTCACCGACGATGGCCTCCTCGACCTCTCGGGCCTGGACGCGACGCTCGCGCGGGGGGTGCGGCTGGTCGCCCTCAGCCAGGTGTCGAACGTGCTCGGCAGCGAGGCGCCGATCCGTGAGATCGCCGCCCGGGCGCACGCTGCCGGCGCGGTGGTGGTCGTCGACGCGGCCCAGAGCGTGCCGCACATGCCCGTACACCCGCGCGAGCTCGGGGTCGACTTTCTCGCCTTCTCCGCCCACAAGATGCTCGGACCGACCGGGATCGGCATCCTGTGGGGGCGGCGCGAGCTCCTGGAGGCGATGCCGCCGTTCCTGAGCGGCGGGGACATGATCGGCAGCGTCCACCTGCGCTCGTCCACCTACGCCGCGCTGCCGAACAAGTTCGAGGCCGGCACCCCCGCGATCGCCGAGGCGATCGGCCTGGGCGCGGCGGTCGACTACCTCGCCGGGCTAGGCCTCGAGGCGGTGGAGCGCCACACCCGCCGGCTCGCCATGGCGATGGCGGAGGAACTCGCCGGCATCCCCGGCGTCACCGTCTACGGACCGCCGGCGGGCCGGCCGCGGCACGGCGTCGTGGCGTTCAATGTGGACGGCGTGCATGCGCACGACGTGGCAACGCTCCTCGACGGCCAGGGCGTGGCGATCCGTGCCGGCCACCACTGCGCGCAGCCGCTCATGGACCGGTACGGCGTGCCGGCGATGGCGCGGGCGAGCGTGTACGTCTACAATCGCGAACAGGATGTCGACCGCCTGGTCGCGGCCGTTCGGCATGTGCAGACGGTGTTCGGGGGGGTGTGAGGATGGCCGCCGACGACCTGTACCGACAGTACCTGGTGGAACTCTACCGCCATCCCCACAACTTCGGCCTCATGGAGGCGCCGGACGTCCGTCAGGAGGGCCTCAACCCCCTGTGCGGCGACCAGGTGACGATCGACGTGACGCTCGACAGTGGCCGTGTGCGCTCCGCCCGCTTCGACGGAAAGGGGTGCGCGGTCAGCATCGCCGCCGCATCGATCCTGACCGATTTCGCCCAGGGCCGGCCCGAGTCCGAGCTTATGGCCATGGGCGAAGAGGATATGGTCGCGGAGATGGGCCTGGGCTCGCTCACGCCGGCACGCGTCAAGTGCGCCGTGCTGGCGCTCAAGACGCTGCAGACCGGGCTCGCGGCGCGGCGGGACGACCAAGCCGCCGCCGGTGCCCGTCCAGTGACTACGGAGGAGGGATAGCATGGCAACGCCTGCGCGTCCGGAGCTGTCGACCGAGTACGAGTACGGGTTTCGCGACCCGGACATGTCCGTCTTCCGCTCCGGCATGGGCCTGTCCCGGGCGGTGGTCGAAGAGATCTCCGGGATGAAGCACGAGCCGGACTGGATGCTGGAGTTTCGCCTCAAGGCGCTCGAGACGTTCGAGGGCAAGCCGCTGCCGACCTGGGGCGGCGACCTGTCGGAACTCGATTTCCAGAAGATCGTGTACTACGTCAAGCCGAGCGAGCGGCAGGGCAAGACCTGGGACGAGGTGCCCGACCAGATCAAGAACACGTTCGAACGCCTCGGCATCCCCGAGGCCGAGCGCAAGTTCCTCGCCGGCGTCAGCGCCCAGTACGAGTCCGAAGTGGTGTACCACCACATGCAGGAGTCGCTCACCGAGAAGGGCGTCCTGTTCAGCGACATGGACAGCGGCCTGCGCGACCACCCGGACATCGTGAAGCGTTTCTTCGGCACGGTCGTGCCGCCCGGCGACAACAAGTTTGCCGCCCTGAACAGCGCCGTGTGGAGCGGCGGCTCGTTCATCTACGTGCCGCCCGGCGTCAAGGTCGACATCCCGCTCCAGGCCTATTTCCGGATCAACACCGAGAACATGGGCCAGTTCGAGCGGACCCTGATCATCGCCGACGAGGGCGCGGCCGTGCACTACGTCGAGGGATGCACGGCGCCGATCTACTCGACCGACTCGCTGCATTCGGCCGTCGTCGAGCTGATCGCCCTGCGCGGCGCCAAGATCCGCTACACGACGCTCCAGAACTGGGCGCCCAACATCTACAACCTCGTGACCAAGCGGGCGTTCGCCTACGAGGACGCGCTGGTCGAGTGGATCGACGGCAACATGGGTTCCAAACTGACGATGAAGTACCCGTCGATCTACCTCCTCGGCCGGCATGCGCGGGCCAACATCCTGTCCATTGCCGTGGCCGGCAAGGGCCAGCACCAGGACGCGGGTGGCAAGGTGATTCACGCCGCGCCCGACACGGAGTCCACGGTCCTGTCCAAGTCCATCAGCCACGACGGCGGCAAGACGACGTACCGCGGCCTCCTGCAATTCAGCACGAACGCGGAGCGCTCGAAGGCGAGCGTACGCTGCGACGCGCTCCTGTTCGATCCCGAGTCCGTGTCCGAGACGGTTCCCGACAACCGCGTGATGAACGACGACATCACCCTCGAGCACGAGGCCACGGTGTCGAAGGTGTCCGAGGAGCAGCTGTACTACCTGATGAGCCGCGGCCTGACCCAGGCCCAGGCGGCGGAGCTTGTGGTGATGGGCTTCATCGAGCCGTTCACCAAGGAACTGCCGATGGAGTACGCGCTGGAGATGAACCGGCTCATCCGTTGGGAGATGGACGGCGGCGTAGGCTAGCCGTCTAGCCGTCGCCGCCGAAGTACAGACCCCCGGGCCGGCCCCCGGGGGTCTGCGCGTCGGTACGGGAGGTTCGCATGCAGCGGCCGCGAATACCGCGCCCGGAAAGGGGTGGAGGGCTTGCGCTGCATCGGCTCGGGCGGCATGGCGATGGGCAGCCTGACCGTCCTCGGCATCGGCCTGGGTATGCTGTGTCACGCGACCGGCCGGGCACGCGCATCGGCACCGGCGCCGGCCTTCTCGCCATGGCGCCGTTGCAGCGCGCCCGCTAGGTCGCGCTAGCGCACGTGCACCGGGTTGGAGAAGGCGGTCGCCTGTCCGCCTGCGCTGTCCACGATGTGCATCTCCACGCGCAGGGTGCCGGCCGGGACGGGCTCGTTCATCGCCATGAGCTGGCTTGCGTAGTGCCCGTTCAGCTGCCAGCGGGCGCCGATGCCGGTGATGAGCGCCATCCAGGCGCTGACCGGACGCCAGCCCGAGGCGGTCTTTTGCTCCAGGCGGAACTCGAGCATGGTCAGCATCGCCGCGCCCCCGGGCAGGGCGATGCCGGAAAAGGCGATGTTGTGATCGGACGCGACGTAGTGGGCGCGAATCGAAAGGGTGGGCCGGCTGGCCGCGACGGCCGGCACGGCCGCACACCATGCCAGGGCCACGGCCGCCGCCGCCGCGATGCATCGTCGCGCGCCGGCCTGGACAACGGACATGACGGACCACCTCCTACGTACGGTTGCCGGCTTGGCACGCCGAGCATGCCGGTTGCGCTGGCGGCCGTCAACGCCGCGTGACCGGGGCAGGGCGCACGGCGGGACCGCCCGCGCTGGGCTGGGGCGCGGATCTGGCGGTGGTCGGCGACGGCCTCGCAGCGCTGTGCACTGCCCTGTTTCTCAAGCGAAGCGCGCCGGACGCGGCCGTGGTCGTCCTCGCCCCCTCCGGCGGCGAGATGCCGGGGGCCACGGGCGCGATCACGGCCGAACCGGTGTGGCGCACGTTCTCGCTCGCCGCGAACCGCGTCCTGGCGGCGCGCTCCTGGCGCCTGTACGGGGAGCCGCAGGACTGGCTGGGCGACCGGGTCGACGCGGTCTCGCTGGGCCGCCGTACGCCGGGGTGGATCCACCTCGTCGGATGGGGACATGCGGTGATGATCCGGAGCCTCGACCGGCTCGCCCGGGCGGAGGGGGTCGTGCACGCGCTCCATGCGCCGGCCGAGGCGGGGCGCCTGTTTCCCGGGTTCTCGCCGGGCGGCCCGGTCGGCCTTCTCGCGCACGCCCCCGACGACGGCACGATTGAGACGGCCCGCGTCGGTGCGGCCGTACGGGCCGCCCTCCGGGCGCTGGGCGTCGAGGTGCGCGTGGCGCATGGGCTTCGCGTCGTGCCTGCCGGCGGCCGTCTCCAGGTCGCGGCGGATTCCGGACGGCTCCACGCGCAGCGGGTCGTCATTGCGGCGGTCGGCGACACCCCGGCGCTCTTGCGGGCGTCCGGCATCGACCTGCCGCTCGCGCGTGCCCGCTGGACCCGGTACGTGGCGCGTCCGGCCCGTCGGCTGGCCCGGGACCTGCCCGGCATCGTCTGGCCGAGCGGCGTTCGCCTGTGCCCCCTCGGCGACGGTGGGCTGGTCCTGTCCGGCCCGGCCCGGGGCCGGCCGCCGGGCCTGCCCGTGCCGCCGTCACCGCAAGGCTTCGTGCGCGAGGTGCTGGCCGAGGTGGCCCGCGACCTGCCGGGCCTGTGGCCGCCCGAGCCGCCTCGCGCGATCTCCACCGACATCGACCTGAACGTCTGGGACGGCGCGCCGCTGGTCGGCGCCGTGCGCGAGGCGCCCGGCCTGTACGTGCTTGCCGGTCTGGGCGGGGCGGAGGCGATGCACGCGCCCGCCGCGGCCGAGCGGCTGGCTGCCCTGGTCGTGGGCGGCACGGCCGTGTCGCGCGACCCCGTGCTCGCCGCGCTGCGCCCCGACCGCGTGCATAAGGGCGTGCGCCACGTCGAACCGCTGTCGGCGTAGGCCGAGGTGGGCGGCGGCGCGATCGCGAACCGCTGCCTGGGGGGAGTGCGTGACGGCTGCGCCTGACCGTGGGACCGGCGCGACGCCGGCGGCCGACCTCGTGTTCGCATGCCTGAACACTGCCCTCGATCGCACGGTCGAGGTGTCGCGCCTGACACCGGGGACGGTGCATGTCGCGCACGCGGAGGCCGAAGCCGCCGGCGGCAAGGGCATGAATGCCGCCCGGGTGGCCGGACGCCTCGGCCTGCGGACGCGCGTCGTGGCGTTCGCGGGCGGGGTAGCGGGCGACCGGGTGCGCGACCTGGCAGCGGCCGAGGGCATTCCGGTGGAGTGGGTGGCGACGGCCGGCGAGACGCGCACCTGCACCGTGATCGTGGACCGGGAGCATGGCGCGACCGTGGTGAACGGGCGCGGACCCGCGGTCACCGGCGGCGAGCTGGCGGCCTTCGAGGCGCGGGTCCTGACCCTCGCGGCGCCGGGCCGGGTCCTGGCCCTGGCGGGAAGCCTGCCGCCGGGCGTCGACCGCGGCGTGTATGCCCGCTGGATCGACCGCTGGCGCGAGGCCGGTGGCGGCGTCACGGCGGTGGATGCCGCGGGCGATGTGCTGGTGGCCGCGGTGGCGGCCGCACCCAGTGTGGTCAAGGTGAACGCGTCGGAGTTCGCCGCCCTGTGCGCGGGCCGCGCCGAGGCGGCGGTCGCGCAGGGCCTTCTCGAGCGCGGCGTCGCCGCGGTCGTCGTCACCCGCGGGGCACGCGGCAGCACGGCGTACACCCGCGGCCAGGCGTGGCGCGTCGCGGCGGGCGACGGCCCGGTGGTGAACGCGACCGGCGCGGGCGACGCCTTCTTCGCCGGCCTCCTCACCGGCTGGTCGCGCGACCTGCCGGTCCGCCACCGGCTCGCGCTCGCGGCGGCTGCGGCCGCGCGCAGCGTGGCCGCAGCCCGGCCCGCCGCGGTCGACCTGGCGGGCGTCGACGGCCGGGCGGCGTTGGGCGCCGTCGAGCCTGTCGACGCGGGCGGCCCGGCGTGATGGCGAGGGACGCGGTGTACCTGGGCATCGACATCGGCACCACCCAGACCAAGGTGGCGGCGCTGGCGGCCGACGGGCGGCGCGCGGTCGCCCGCGAGGCGACCCCGACGGCGGACGACGGGGCGGGGCCGGTGCATGAGCCGGCTGCCCTCCTGGCCGTCGTCCAGGAGCTCGCCCTGCGTGCCGTGACCCGCCTGGGCGGCGGCCGGGTGCGCGCCGCCTGCGTCGCCTCGGTGGGCGAGGAGGGCATCGCCCTCGACGCCAGGGGCAGGCCGCTCTACCCGGCGCTGGCCTGGTATGGCCGGCGCGATTCCGACGCCGGCGACCGCTTCCGGAGAAGCCACGACGCGCTCGACACCTACCGGCGGTGCGGGCTGCCCCAGGACCCGATCCACTCGCTGTTCCAGTGGGCGTGGCTACGCGACCATCGCCCCGACGTGCTCGACCGCATGTGCACGTGGCTCAGCGTGAGCGAGTGGGTGGCGTTCGCCCTGGGCGGCCGGCCGGCGTTCAGCCCGTCGCAGGCGTCGCGGACCCACCTGTGGGCGCCCTACGCGCAGGCGTGGCAAGGCGACTGGGCCGCCTTTCTCGGCGTCGACGCGAGCGTCCTTCCGGCCGTGGTGCCCTCCGGCGCCGTGCTGGGCGCGCTGCGACCGCAGGCGCTGCCCGGGCTTTGCGTGGCCGCCGATGCCGTCGTGGTCATGGGCGGCCAGGACCATCCGGTCGGCGCCTGGGCGGCGGGGGCACGGTCGGAGGCGGTGGCGCTGAACTCCTTGGGCACGGCCGAGGTCGTCCAGGTGGCCAACCCGACCGGGCGGCCGCCGACGGTCGACGGATTTCGCGCCGGACTCCATCACGGCGCGACCGTCGCGCCATCGGCCGAGGTGGGCCAGTACGTCATGGCGCCGCTGCACACCGGGGCCGCCCTGGCCGCCATCGCGCGTCTGCTCGGCCAGCCCCTGGCCGCGCTCGAGCGCATGGCCGCCGCGGCGCCGGCCGGGGCGCGCGGCATGCGCTACGCACCGCCGCCCTGGCACGCGGACCCGCGCGCCTCGTTCACGGCCGTGCCCCTCGACGCCGACGCCGGCGTGTGGATGCGCGCCGTCCTCGAAGGCTGGGCCCGCCGGGCGGCGGCCGCCCTCGGCGAGGCCCAGCGCGAGGCCGGCGTGCGCGTGTCCGAGGTGCGCGCGATCGGCGGCGGCACGGGCGGCGCGCTGGCGCTGACGATACGCGCCAGCATGCTCGCCTGCCCGCTCTACGTCGTCGACGAGCCCGAACTGGTCGCCTGGGGCGCGGCGGCGCTCGCCATCGGCGCCGTCGAGCCGGCGGCGGCGCCGCCGGCGCCGCCCGCGCGGCTGGTGGAGGCCGTCCCGGCGTGGCGCGAGATCTACGCCACGGGCGCGGACGGGGCCTAGGCAGGCCGGTGTCGGCCCGGGCCGATCCCCGTCAGCGGGGCCACGACAGCCATAGCTGGTAGGCGAACAGGACGAGGCCGCCGACCAGCCATGCGGCGACCGCGTATCCGGCCAGGCGGCGGCGAAGGGCGGCCTTCATGCCTACATTCCTCCCGGCAGGAGCAGGCTGATCGAAGCGAGGACGAAGACGGCCAGCGCGACCGCCGCCGTGGCGTTGGACGCAAGACCGTTGGTCAGGGGGCCGAGCAGCCGGCGGCGGCTGGCAAGCGCCCACAGGACCAGCACGATCGGCGGCATGAGGACGGCGGACAGGGCCTGCGTGGCGACGGCGAACACGCCCAGGGGGGCGCCCGGCAGGGCGACGAGGGCGGCCGCCAGGAGAAGGCCGCCGCCGAACAGCGCCGCCGCCAGGGGCGAGCGGGACACCGCCTGCTCGACCTCCTCGACCGGACCGCTGCCCCGCCAGGTGCGCAGCACCGTCCAGACCGAGGCGTACGAGACCGTGATGCTGGCCACGAAGCCGGCGTCGAACAGGCCGACGGCGAACACGTCGGCGACCCACGGCGAGGTGCGCAGCCCGAGCGCGGCCAGCCACTGCCCGGGGGCGAACGTGCCGCCGACGGGGACGGCGGCGGCGACGACGGTGACGGCCATGGCGACGAGGATCTGGACCAGCGTGCCGAGCAGCAGGTCGCGTCGGGCCGCGCGCAGGTCGGACGGCTGCGTCCAGCCGTGGGCGCGCACCGCATCCATCTGGAAGAACGGCATCCACGGTGCCATGGCGTTCCCCGCCATGCCCACGGCGTACAGAACGAACGCGGGGCGAAGCCAGTGCGCGCCCGCGGGCCACGGCAGAAGGTCGGCCGGGTGGGGGAGGTGGGCGAGGGCCAGCGGGATGAACAGGATGTTCACCACCACCAGGCTCAGGCCGATCCGCTCGGCCACGCCGTAGCTGCCCAGGAGCAGCACGGCGCCGACGACGACGAAGGAGATCCCGGCGCCCACGGGCACCGGCACGCCGAAGTGGGCGAGGCCGACCGCCATGCCCGCGACCTCCGAGACGAGCGTCGCCGTGTTCATGACGCCCAGGTCGATGGCGATGAGGCGGGCCCAGGTGCGGCCGGCGGCGGCGCGGACCAGTTCGGGCAGGGCAAGGCCGGTGCCCACGGCCAGCCGTGTCGCCATCTCCTGCACGGCAAACGTCATGACGCCCAGCGGGAGGAGCAGCGGTACGAAGAAGCGGGTGCCGAAGCGGGCGCCGGTGGCGGCGTAGGCGAGGAGCCCACCGGCGTCGTTGTCGCCGGCCATGGCGAGAATCCCCGGGCCGAACAGCATCGCCGTCGCGACGACGCGGGCCAGGAGCCCGGCCAGTCCGGTGCGGCCGCGGCCGCGGGAGGCGCGCGCCTGGTCCGTGGCCCCCACCTCCCTGCGATGCGTGGCACGCGTGCCCGCCGACCGTACACTGGCTATGTCGTCGGCGGTTCGGTGGTGCGCTGCGCACCGCCCGCGCACCGGCGCCGGGGAGGGTCGGCGATGGATGGGACGGCGCGCGACGGGCGACCCGAAGGGGACGGCGGACCCGCTACGGCGCGTCTGCGCGACTGGGTCGAGCGAAGCGGTTTGAGCCTGCGGGCGCTTGCCGTCCGGTCGGGCGTGCACCACTCGACGCTGTCCCGCATCCTCGCCGGCAAGATGGCGCCGTCACCACGGGTGCTGGTCGCCCTGGCGCCCCACCTCGGCGTCACGACCGAAGCCGCCCTCACCCTGGCGGAGGGTGCGCCGCCCGGGGAGGTGCCGCTCTGGGCGCTTCCCGCCGGCGTGGGGCCGGACCAGTTCCGTGCCGCGCTGGACGCCATGGTGGCGCTCGCCGCCGGCCCGGAAGTGGAGCCGCTGATCCGCGCCGGCTTTGCCGCCAAGCGGTCGGCGCTGGCGCATAGCGGCATGGCCGGACCGGCCCTCATCCGGCTCGACCGTCTGTACGACATGTACACCGGGCGTGACGGACAGACCCTGCCGTCGGCCCTTCGGCGGCGCGTGGCCGGTGCGCTTCTCTACTTCGTCCTCAGCGTCGACACCATCCCGGACGACCTGTATCCGGTCGGCTACCTGGACGACGCCTGGGTGGCCGAACTGGTCTGGCGGGAGGTCGAGGCGCATCTGCGCACGAACCCCCAGCCGCATGGCGGACCGACCGGAGGGACCGAACCGTCGGGCTGACGAGGACCGTCCCGCGCGCATGTCGGCGACGCTTGCCGGCGAGGGTGTGCACGCGCCCTGGCGGTCCGTGCCGGCGCGCGTTCGCCGGGGCATCGAGGAGCGCCTGGGCGATCGGGTGGTGGCGACGCGCACGCGCCGTGGCGGGTTCTCGCCGGGACTGGCCGCCGAGGTGCGCACGCTCGGCGGCGACCGCCTGTTCGTCAAGGCGGTCGGTCCCGAGCGCAATCCGGACGCGCCTTCGATCCACCGACGGGAGGCGTCCATCCACGGCCACCTGCCGGCCGGGGTGCAGGCCCCCCGGATGCGCTGGGTCTGGGACGAGGGACCCGGCGGCTGGGTCGCGGTCGCGTTCGACCTGGTCGAGGGTCGCATGCCTGCGGTGCCGTGGCGCCCGGGCGAGCTCGACCGCGTGCTCGAAGCGCTTACCCGCCTGTCCGACCTGCGCGCCCCCGCCGGTCCGTTTCGCGACGCTGCGCACGACTTTGCCCACGCCATCTGCGGCTGGCAGCGGCTACGCACGGCGGGAACGGGCCGCGGGCTCGCCTCCGAGGTCGTGCGCCGGCTGGACGCGCTGTGCGACCTGGAGGCGAGGGCGCCGGCGGCCGTGACCGGAGAGGCGCTCGTGCACCTGGACGTCCGGCGCGACAACGTCCTCCTGGCCGATGACGGGCGCACGTGGATCGTCGACTGGCCGCACGCCCGGCGCGGCGCACCGTGGCTCGACGGCGTCCTGTTCGCGCCGTCGCTCGCCCTGCAGGGCGGTCCGCCGCCGGAGGCCATCGCGTCCCGTCTGGCGCCGCTACTCGCCGCCGACCCGGCCGCCGTCGATGCGGCGATCGCCGCCATGGCAGGCTATTTCGTCCGCTCGTCGCTCGAGCCGCCGCCACCCGGGCTCCCGACGGTGCGTGCGTTCCAGGCCGCCCAGGGCGAAGTTGCCCTGCGGTGGGTGTTCGCGCGCCGCGACTGGGCGCCTCCGCCACGGTGAGCGGCGCGTGCCGTGACCCGCCTTCGGGCCGTCGCCGGGCCGCTACCGACTCGGCGGTCGCGTGCCCGCCGGCCGTGTCGGACGTGGCCGACCTGCTTGAGATCGCGACTGCCGCAGTCCCGACAACCGTCTCTCGCGCGAGACGGTTGCGCTTTTGCGCCGGTTCGCCCGCGCCGACGACTGGGTGCGCGAGTGGGTCGCGAGCGGGCCGGAGGGCCCACAGGTGCTGTTGCGGCAGAAATTCCCTGGAAGAACGCCGTAGGAGTCCTGTCCGCGGGACGCGAACGCCACAACCTGCAACTTCAAAATCTGTTGCGAGTTGCGTCGCCCGGGGTCCGCGTCGCCCGCGGACCCGGTAAACCCGACAAGAAGCGAGGCAGGACCGCTTGGCCATCACCGCCGTCGCCCCACGTCTTCGCCGCATCGCTTCCGTCTACGCAGCCGCCGCCTGCCTCCTGGCCACCGTCGCCGGCGCACCGCCGGCCGGCGCGGCCAAGGCCCCGGCCCACCCCGCCGGCGCCCATCACCGGCGTGCCGCGGCCCACGGTCACGCCGGCCACCGTCGCGTCGCCGCGTCGGCCGACCAGCTGTACGTCACCGCCAGCCCGTCGCCGTTTCTTCCCGCCGGGGGTTCGACCGAGATTGTCGCGCGCCTTACCGGCGGCCAGGGGAACGCCCTCGGCGTCGGGTCGCTGCGCGTCACCCTCCCGGCGGGCACAGCAGGCATGAAGGTCACCCGGCCGACGGCGGCCGAGCGCAGCCGCGGCGTCGTCGCCGTCGTCACGGCAGGGCCGGCCGCCGGCAAGGCGACGCTGACCGTCTCCGTACCGGGCACGGCCGTCCAGCAGCAGCTCCCGCTCGCCAGCTACACAAGCCCCGCCCAGCTCGTGGCCGGCAAGGGCGCCTGGATCAGCTTCGACGCCTACGGCCAGATGGCGTACCCGACGATGCTCCAGCGCATGGCCCAGGAGGGCGTTACCCACGTGTACGTCGAGACGACCGGGGTGAACTTCATCGGGGCGCCCTACCTGAACGGCCTCCTCGAGCAGGCGCACAACCTCGGCATCGCCGTGATTGCCTTCGCCTGGGCGCCGCTCAGCCGCGTCCAGCAGGAGATCGCCTCGGCCGGCCAGACGATCGCCTACGCGACGGCAAACGGGGCACAGGTCGACGGGTTTGCCGGGGACTTCGAGCAGAACCTGGCGCCCGGCGCGATGCGGACGTTCTCCGCCGCCGTGCGACAGGACCTGGGACCGCACCGGGCGTACGTCGGCATCATCTACGCGCCCCAGTTCGGCTTCGCCACCCCGGTCGCCACCATGGCCCGGTATGTGGACGCGTTCGCGCCGATGGACTACTGGGACGCCTCGGCGGCGCGCGCCTACTCGCCGGCGTACGCGGCGGCGTTCGTCGCGGCGTCGATCCGCCAGCTGCGCGCGACGCCCGGCGAGAACAACGTACCGATCGAGGTCGTGTCGCAAACGCAGGACATCGCCAGCGCATCGGGCTTCGGGCCGCTTAACCCGCCCGCCGCGCAGGTTGCCGCATCGGCCCAGGCGGCCGCAGCCGACGGCGCGATCGGCGTGTCGTTCTACGAGTTGTGCAACCAGACGCCGGCCCAGATCGCCGCGATCACGGCGTTCCAGATGCCGTAGGCCCGCTGCGGGCCGGATCGATCCACCCGAGCCGCCGGGCATGCCCGGCGGCCCGGTCGCGTCCGCCCCCGCACGATTCTGCACGATCGCGCCGCCGCGCGCGATGCGGTACCGTAGGGGCATGGCGGCTGCCGACCGGTACCGGTCGCGGCCGCACCGCGGGCGATCCGCTGCCGAGGGGACCGCCGACGAGGAGGCTAAGCGTGCACGTCGCCGTCTTCCTGAAGCGCATTCTTGACCCCGAGATTCCGCCGTCGCGCTTTCGCATCGATCCTGACGCCAAGGACGCGCGCGTCCCCGAGGCACCGTACGTGATGGGCCCGTATGACGAGAACGCCCTCGAGACCGCGCTCCTCATGAAGGACCGCGACCCGCAGACGCGCGTCACCGTGATCTCCTACGGGCCGGCACAAGCCGAGGAGATCCTGCGCAAGGCGCTGTCGACCGGTGCCGACGACGCGGTGCTCGTCGTCGACCCGGGCGGCGTGCACGACGCCTTCCACGTCGCCGAGGTGCTGGCGGCCGCCGCGCGGCGGGCGGGTGGGCCCGACGTCCTGCTGTTCGGCCTGCAAAGCGGCGACTGGGACAGCGGCCAGACGGCGTTCGCCGTGGCCGAGCATCTGGGCGCTCCGTCGGTCTCGCTGGGCACGGCCGTTGCGCCCGTGGAGGGCGGCATTCGCGTCCACCGGGTGCTCGAACAGGGCACGGAGGACGTGCGCGTGCCCACGCCGGCGGTCGTCTGCGTGACCAACGACGGGCACAACGCCCTTCGCATGGCCAAGGTCAAGGATATCCTGGCGGCCAAGCGCAAGCCGGTCGACACGGTCCCGCTCGCCGATCTGGGCGCCGGCGGCGACGGCCTCGTGGCCGTGGTCGACCTGGCCGCCCCGGAGGCCGTGAAGACCGTGTGCACGTTCGTGGACGGCGCCGACGACGCGGCCAAGGGGCGCGAACTGGCCGAGCGGCTCCTCGCGGCCCACCTGGCGTAGGGGGAACGACGATGCGGATCGTGGTGGTGGCGGAGCCGGGCGCCGGCGCGCCGGCCAAGGGAACCCTGGAGGCGATGGCGGCGGCGCGCGCGCTGGGCGCGGACGCCGTGACGGTTGTGCAGACGGGCGGCGAGACGGCCGACTACGGCAGTTTCGGCGCGTCCGAGGTGGTGGCGCTCGACCCGGCCCTGTCGGTCGACGATCCGGACGGTGCGCCGGCGCCCCTGGCCGAGGTCCTGGCCGACCTGCAGGCGGACGGGGTCGTCTGGGCCTCCGGCACGTGGGGCCGCGAGGTCGGCACCCGGACGGCCGTGCGCCTGGGCGCCGGCTTCGTCGCCGACGCCCAGGCGCTCGCCCTGGACGGCGGCCGCCTGGTGGCGCGCAAGGCGATCTACGGCGGCAAGGCCGTGGCCACCCTGGCCCCGTCGGGCACAACGCCGATGGCTCAGGTCAAGGCGGGCAGCGTCGACCCGGTGCAGGCGGGCGCCGGCGGCAGCGCCGCGCGCCGCGCCCACGCCCACGCGGGCGGGGCGCCGCGCCGCGCGGTCGAGACGCGCAGCGCGCAGGCGGCGGTCGAGGGACCGCGCCTGACCGAGGCCAAGCGCGTGGTGAGCGGCGGGCGGGGTCTGGGCGCGCCGGAGAACTTCCAGGTGCTGGACGAGCTGGCGGCGGTGCTCGGCGCCGCGGTCGGCGCTTCGCGCGCCGCGGTGGACGCCGGCTGGGTGCCTGCGTCGTACCAGGTCGGGCAGACCGGCGTGTCGGTCGCGCCCGACCTGTACCTGGCCGTCGGCATCTCCGGGGCGAGCCAGCACATCGCCGGCATCACCCGGGCCAAGCACATCGTGGCCATCAACAAGGACGCCGAGGCGCCGATCTTCCAGCTCGCCGAGCTGGGCGTGGTCGGCGACTACAAGGCGATCGTGCCCGCCCTGACCGAGGCCCTTCGCGGCCGGGTCAGCCCCGCGTAACCCCGATGGCCGCGAGGAGCGTGCGCATCGGCAGCGGCATGGGTTTCTACGGGGACAGCATCTACCCATCGCTCGACCTGGCCGTTCGCGGCGACGTCCAGTACATCGCCTTCGACGACCTCGCCGAACTGACCCTGGCGATCCTGGAGAAGGAGCGGGCGCGCGATCCGCACGCCGGGTACACGCGTGACATCGGGCCCCTCATGCGACTGCTGCTGCCCGAGACGCACCGCCGCGGCATCCGGCTCCTGACCAACGCGGGCGGCCTCAACCCCGACGGCGCCCGCGAGGAGGTGGCGCGCGTCGCCCGCGAGCTGGGCATCCGCCTGCGCGTGGCGGTGGTCCGGGGCGACGACGTGCGCCCGCGCCTCGACGCGCTTCGCGGCGCGGGCGCGGACCTGCGGCACATGGACGACGGCCGGCCGCTCGCCGACGTCGCCGACCGCCTGGTCTTCGCCAACGTGTACCTGGGCTGCATGCCGATCGTACGGGCCCTTGAAGAAGGCGCGGAGGTCGTCATCACCGGCCGCACCACCGACGCGGCCCAGTTCGCCGCGCCGCTCGTGCACGAGTTCGGCTGGCGCGCGGACGATTGGGACCGGATGGCGGCGGCGACCGTGGTGGGCCACCTGCTCGAGTGCGGCGGCCAGGTGAGTGGCGGCAACTTCAGCGGCGACTGGTGGAACCTGCCCGACATGGACCGGCTGGGCTACCCGATCGCCGAGGTGGCCGAGGACGGCACGGCCGTCATCCAGAAGGCGCCGGGAACGGGCGGGCGGGTGAGCGCCGACACCGTGAAGGAACAGCTCCTCTACGAGATGCACGATCCGGCCCGGTACCTGACGCCGGACGTGGTCGTCGACGTGACCCGGGTGCGGCTCGAGGACGTCGGACCCGACCAGGTTCGCGTCACGGGCGCGCGGGGCCGGCCCCGGCCCGAGACGCTCAAGCTGCTCATGGGCTACCAGGACGGCTATCTGGGCGAGGGGCTCATGGGCTATGCCTGGCCCGACGCGCTGTCCAAGGCGCGCATGGCGGACGGGATCGTGCGCCGGCAGATTGCCCGCATGGGCATCGAGGCGCAGGAGATCCACACGTCATACCTCGGCTACGACAGCCTGCACGGCGCGCTCGCCCGCGAGGTCGACGAAGACCTCCTGAACGAGGTGTACCTGCGCATCGCCGTGCGCACGCGCACCCGCGCGGAGGCCGGCAAGCTGGGCCGCCTGTTCCCGCCCCTGGCGCTGGACGGCCCGCCGTTCATCGGCGGTCTGGCGGGCATGCGGCCGGTGCGCGAACTGCTCGGCCTGTGGCCCGCCCTGGTCGATCGGCAGCTGATCGAGCCCCACGTCGAGGTCGACGTGCAGGAGGTGGGCTAGTGGAGGTCGAGTTGCGCGCGATCTGCCAGGCCCGCTCCGGAGACAAGGCGGACAACTCCGACCTGTCGGTGTTTGCGCCGAACCAGGCCCTGTACGACGCCTTGCGCGAGGTCCTCACGGCGGAGGCGGTGCGCACGCACTTTCGCGCCCTCGTGACCGGACCCGTCGAGCGCTACGAGGTACCGGGCGTGCGGGCGCTCAAGTTCGTCCTGCGGGGCGCCCTGGGCGGCGGCGGTCCATCGTCGCTGCGCATCGACAACCTCGGCAAGGCGATGGGAAGCGCCATCCTGCGAATGCGTGTGGACCTCCCCGAGGCCCTGCTCACCGATCCCGACCTGCCCGCGCGCAGCCCGCACGGCCGGGTCGGCCTGCCGCCGGCGCGCGACAGCGCGGGCAGCGACCGGCCGTAACGGCCGGCAGGGCGGGGACGGGTGTACGTCACGGCCGGCAGGCGCCGGCCGTGCGTCTGTTCCGGCGCGCCCGCAGCCCTGCGCCCCGGAGCACATGGGATGAAACGTAGACAAAGTAGCCGCCTCGCGGCCGACCCGGAGGCGGCCGCAGCGGGTCGCGGCGCGCCAGTCGCGGCGCCCGGAGGGGGTTGGCGGATCGCGGCGAGCGTCGCCGACGACGACAGTTGGCGTGCGTAGGCGTGCGCGCGTGTCACAGGTAGCCTGGCGGCAGCCAGCGGTACCGACCGCCACGGGCGGACCCAGGTAGCGGTTGTCAGTGTTGTCAGGCGATTCTAGTTTGTATGTGTCTCTTACTATTGGATGCACAGAAAGGAGGCGGGCGATGATCCGCGGTGGGTCGCGCGCGCACGCGTGGATCCGGCATCGCAATCGCGCCGCCGTGCTCGCCGTGATCCGGCGGCACGGCCGCGTGGCGCGTCCCACCATCGAGCGGGAGACCAGCCTCGCCTTTCCCACGGTGGTCCAGATCGTGAACGCCCTCATCGCCGACGGCATGGTCGGCGAGGTGGCCATCGGCGCGTCGACCGGCGGTCGCCGGCCGGCCCTCCTCGCCCTTCGCCCCGAGTTCGGCCACGCGGTCGGCGCGCGGCTCCAGAACGGGGCGATGTCGCTGGCGGTTGTCGATTTCGCCGGCAGCATCCTTGCCCAGCACCGGGTTGCCATCGACACGCGCGATCCCGACGCCGCGCTGCCCCAGATCGCCCAGGGCATCGACGCGGTGCGCGCCCGCGCGGGCTTGCCGGGCCAGGCCCTGGGCGTCGGCCTGGCCGTGCCGGGCGTCGTCGACATGGAGTCCGGCACCATGCGGCGGTCGCCGCCGCTGGGCTGGCGCGAAGTGCCGATCGCGCGACGTCTGCGGCGCACCCTGGGCGCCTCCGTGTGGGTCGACAACGACGTGAACGTGCTGGCCCAGGACCAGGCCCTGTTCGGTGCAGGCCAGCAGTGGCGCAATTTCCTCGTCGTGACCGTGGGACGTGGCCTGGGCCTGGGGGTCGTGGTCGACGGCAACGTCTACCGGGGAGCGCGCGGCGGTGCCGCCGAGCTCGGCCACCTGCCCTGGTTTCCGTACGGCACGCCGTGCACATGCGGCCGGTCCGGCTGCCTCGAGACGGGGGTGTCCGACGCGGCCGTGATCGAGCGGTACACGATCCGCACCGGACAGACGCCCGACATCGACGAGATCCGCCGCCGGCTGCGCGCCGGCGACCCCGACGCCGCCGTGGTGTACGCGGAGGTGGGGCAGGAACTCGCCCGCGCCGTGGGGGGCCTGGTGACGCTCCTCGCTCCCGACGCCGTCGTGCTGTCCGGCGAGGGCGTCCAGGCCGGCCCCGGCTTCACGGACGTCGTCGCGTCCGGCTTTCGCCGCTTCGCCATGCCCCCCGCGGCCGACGACGTCACGTTCGTCGTGGACGAGTGGGACGACGGCAAGTGGGCGCGCGGCGCGGCCAGCCTTGTGTTTGACCATGTGCTCTTTCCGCGCGACGTGCGCGACCTCGTCCTGGGGTAGCTCGACGGCCCTCGCCGTCGAGCCGTCGGACCCGTCGCGCCGCCATGACAGGACATGCGAGAGGTGGGAGGACGTGCGTACCATGCGACCCGGCCTTGCGGTGGTGGGAGCGACGGTGCTTTCGGCGGCGATGCTGTGCATGTCGGCCGGAGCCGGTGCGATCGCGGCGACGCGGCATGCGTCGCCGACGGTGACCCTGCAGTTCTGGAATGCGTACAACACGACGGATGCCGAAGCCAGCACGATGGCAAAGATCATCATCCCGAAGTTCGAGGCCGAGCACCCCGGGATCAAGGTCGTCTCGGACGTGTACCCGTACGGCGCCCTATTGGGCAAGATCGTCACGTCCGCGGCGGCGGGCAACCCGCCCGACGTTGTCCGGTCGGACATCATCTGGGTGCCGCAACTGGCCAAGGAGGGCGTTCTCGCCCCCCTCAGCCAGGACATGCCGGCGTTCAAGAAGATCGCGTCCAGCGTCTACCCGGGCAGCCTGTCGACCAACTTCTGGAAGGGCCAGTACTACGGACTGCCGCTCGACACGAACACGCAGGTGCTGTTCTGGAACAAGGCGGACTTCGCGGCCGCCGGGATCAAGACCCCGCCCAAGACCATGACCCAGATCTTCCAGGACGCCGTGCGCCTGACCAACCCGGCGAAGAAGCAGTACGGCCTGGACATCCAGAGCACCGACATGTGGAGCATCGACCCGCTCATCTGGAGCGGCGGCGGCTCCATCACCAACGCCACCTTCACCAAGGCCGAGGGCTACCTGAACTCGACCAAGACGGTCGCGGTGCTGAACAGCCTCGTCGGCCTGCTCAAGGATGGCGACCTCAACCCGGACGTCCTCGGCGGAACCGGCACGATCGGGGGCGAGTCGGCCTTCCCCAAGGGGATCTCGGCCATGTACCTGGACGGCCCGTGGGGTAGCGCTTTCTACCAGTCGAGCGACCCGCACCTGCAGTACGGCATGGAGGTGCTGCCGCACTCGGTGGTCGGCGGCGAGGACGTCGTGATCCCGGCCGGTACCAAGCACCGTGCGGACGCCGAGCTGTTCGTCCAGTTCCTCCTGTCGCCGTTCGCCCAGAACGAGATGGCCAAGGCCGGCCAGATGTCCGTGCTGAAGAACGCGGCGGCGAGCGAGAGCAAGATCCAGGCCTACTACGCGCCGTTCGCCCAGCAGCTCCTGACGGCCGAGGCCCGCATCCCGTCGCCGGCCTACAACCAGATCGACAGCGTGTTCTCGAACGACCTCCAGGCCGCGCTGCGCGGCAAGGAGTCGGCCGCGACGGCGATGAACCAGGCTGCGCAGCAGGCCCAGGCGCTCCTGGACCAGAACGGGTAGTGACCACCGTGGGGCGCGCCCAGGCGGCCCCGGGGAGGGCGTCGGCGTCCGGCCGGCGTCCTCTCGCGTCGGCCGCCCGCCGTCCGGGCTCGCGTCGCAGCCTGGGCCAGCGCCTTCTCCCCTACCTGATCGTGCTGCCCGGCCTCGCCTACTTCTCCCTGTTCGCCGTCTACCCGCTGGTCAAGCAGGTCGAGGTGAGCTTCTTCGACTGGAGCATCATGCCCGGCGCGGTGAGCCCGTTCGTGGGTCTGGCCAACTACATCCAGGCGTTCCACGACCCGAACCTGTTGCAGGCGGCCGAGAACAACGTCCTGTACGTGGTCGTGACGGTTCCGGCCCAGATGCTGATCGGCCTCGGCGCGGCCCACCTGCTCCTGCGCCGACTGCCCCTGCAGGGCATGTGGCGGACGATGATCTACCTGCCCGTGATCTCGTCCTGGGTGGTCGTGAGCTTCGTCTTCGCCTACCTGTTCAACGCCCAGGGGGGCGTCGCCAACGCCCTCCTCGAGGACTTCCTCGGACCCCGGGCCGGCGTCTACTGGCTCCAGTACCAGTGGTCGGGCGACTTCGTCATCTGGCTCCTGGCGGTGTGGAAGGGCGTCGGCTGGTCCATGGTGATGTTTCTCGCCGCCCTCAGCGGCCTTCCCCGCGAGGTCCAGGAGGCCGGCCTGGTCGACGGCGCCCGCGGTCTGCGCCACTGGTGGCATGTCGTCATGCCGATGATCTGGCCCACCGTCACGTTCGTGCTGGCGATGCTGATCCTCGGCGGGGTGCAGGCGTTCCTGTCGATCCTCCTCCTGACCGCCGGCGGGCCGATGAACTCGACCGGGGTGATCCTCACGTACACGTTCCAGCAGGCCTGGAGCGACTTCAACTTCGGCTACTCGGCGGCGATCTCGACCCTGATGGGGATCGTGCTGCTTGCCGTCACCATCTTCCAGCTGCGGCTGTTCCGCCGCCGGTGGGCCGAAGGTGGCTAGCGCGGCACCGGCCGTAGGCCAGGCCGCGATGGCCGCCACCACCCGCCAGCGCCGGCCGTGGCACCGCCTCGTCGGTGGCGGCGCGAACACCGGCACGCGCCTTCTCCTGGTCGCGTTCTTGTCCCTCGTCTCGCTGTTCCCGCTCCTGTACATGGTCTCGTTGTCCCTGCAGCCGACGGGCGAGGTGCTGTCCTTCCCGCCGGTGCTGGTGCCGGCCCACCCGACCCTGCAGAACTACGTCCAGGCCTGGACGGAGAACAACTTCTCGGGCTTCTTTCTCAACAGCGTGTACGTGGCATTGCCGACGATCGCCCTCACGACGCTGCTGTCCGCCCTGACGGCATACGGCTTCGCCCGGTACCGGTTCTGGGGAAAGGACGTGCTGTTCTATTTCCTGCTGAGCGCCCTGGCCGTGCCGGGTGTCCTCCTCGTCCTTCCCCAGTACCTCCTGATGAAGGACCTCGGCCTCGTCGACAGCCGCCTCGGCCTCATCCTCCTGTACACGGCCGGCAACATCCCGTTCAACACGTTCCTCCTGCGCAACTTCTTTCAGGGCGTGCCGCGCCAGCTGGAGGAGGCGATGCGCCTGGACGGGGTGACCGAGTGGGGCCTGCTCGTGCGCCTGATCCTGCCGCTATCGATCCCGGCCCTGGTCACCGTGGCGATGTTCACGTTCAACGCCGCCTGGGACGAGTACGCGCTCGCGATCACGCTCATCAACTCGCCGGCCCGGCGCACCCTGCCGATCGCCCTGCAGCTGTTCATCGGCGAGCACACCACGTCGTGGGGCCCGCTGTTCGCCGCCACGACCATTGCCACGATCCCGCACATCATCGTGTTCGTCCTGGCCCAACGGTGGTTCCAAGAGGGGATGTCGGTGTCTGTACCCGCTTGAGCTGAAGACCGCCTACCTGGACTCCGAGTCGATCGAGCTGTCCGGCCTTCCAGGCCCCGCCACGACGGTCCGGGCGCGTGACGCCCTCGGCCGCACGGTCGACACGCCCGTGCGCCACGGCGCCGCGCGCCTGACCCCCTTGCCGCCGGCCACCTGGCGGATCGAGGCACTTGCCGGGGACGAGGTCGTCGCCCGTGAGTTGTGCGTCGTCGAGCCGTACCGCGGCGCCTTCCCGGTGCCCGCGTTTGTCACCTCGACCGGGGACGAGGCGCAGGCCCTGGCCGCCGCCGCCTTCGCCCGCCGGCTGCGCGCCACGCTCGTCCAGGTGTACGACTGGATGGCCAGCTACTCGCAGCCCGGGCCGACGGCGGACCGGTACGTCGATCCGCTCGGACGGCCGCTGTCGCGGCCCGCCCTGCGTGCCCTGAACGCCTCCCTGGCGAACATGGGGGCGGCCTCCGAGGCCTACGCGCCGGTCTACGGTGCGGATCCGCCGGCGGCCGAGCGCCTGACCGCGCTGCGGCTGTACGGGCCGGACGGCAGCCCCCAGCACCTGGCCGACCTCGTGGCGGTCATGCACCCGGGCCTGCCGGAGTGGATCGACGCCTGGATCCGGGCCTGGGCGGTGGCGCGCGACCTTGGTTTTACCGCCTTCCACCTGGACACCTACGGGTACCCGCATGCGGCGGCCGACGCGGCCGGACGGCCGGTCGACATGGCGGCGGCCTTCGACCGCTTCCTGGCCGCGGTACGCGCGGCGTTTCCCGACTTCGTCCTCACCTTCAACCAGGTCAACACCCATCCCGCGGGCCTGGCCCTGCCCGCGGCCCCGGCGGCACGTTACGCCGAGATCTGGCCGCCCAACGACGGGTGGCGGCACCTGGAGGGCGCCCTCGCCCGGGCCGGCCACAAGGATGGCGAACCGGCCATCCTGGCCATCTACCCCACGGTCTGGGGCGGGGGTAGCGACAGGTCGGAGGCGCTACGCACCGCCTGCCTGACCCAGGCGGTGGTGACGGCGCTGGGTGCCGACACGCTCCTTTGGGGCGACGACCAGGGCGTCCTGTGCGACGCGTACTACCCCAAGCACGCCCGCCTCGACGCGGCCGAGGCCGACGTCGCCCTGGACTGGCACCGGTTCGGTCTGGGCGTGCGCGACCTGTTCCGGCGCGGCCGCGACACCAGCTGGGAGGACGTGGGCGGCGGCAACCGCGCCGTCCTCGTCGACGCGCCGGCGCCGGCCCTGCCCGAGCCCGTGGGCGGGCACGTGTTCGTCCGCGTGCGGCGGGGACCGGGGTGGCTTGCCGTCTCGCTCCTCGACCTGACGGGCAGCGCGCGCGGGCTGTGGACCGAGCCCACCGCGGACGGCCGGGTCGATCGGGCGACGGTCTGCGTGCCCCTCCCGGGTCCGGGGGCGTGGCGGGCCGCGGTGGCCCATGTGGGCGTGGACGACGGCGTGTTCCGGCCGGCGGAGCTGCGCAGCGTGCCCCACGACGAGGGGACGGCGCTCGCCGTCGACGTCACCGGGCTGCGCGGCTGGGCCGTGGTGCGCCTGTCGCGCGAGGACGCGTCATGGTAGGGCCCGCGGCGCGCCCGCGCCTGTTCGAACGGTCGATCCGGACGATCCGCGCGGCCCAGCCCGACGCCGGCGGCTACATCGCCTGCCCGCCGTACCCGACGTACCACTACGTCTGGGCCAGGGACGGCGCGTTCATCGCCGAGGCCATGCGATCCGTCGGCGAGGTCGACAGCGCGCTCGCCTTCCACCGCTTCCTCGCCCGTGCCGTGCTCGCCATCGCGCCGGCCGACGGCAGCGTGCCGCCGATGCTCCCGGCCCGGTTCGAGGTCGACGGCGGTCTGGACGAGAGCGGCTGGCCGAACTTCCAGACCGACGGCTATGGCCTTTGGCTGTGGGCGCTCGCCCGCTACGCCGGCGGAGGAGCGCTCGACGTCGAGGTCGAACGCGCCGCGCTGCTGGCGGCCCGCTACCTGTGCACGCGCTGGCAGGACCCGTGCCACGACCCCTGGGAGGAGGGGGGCGACCGGCTGCCGACGGCCACCCTGGCGGCATCCGTCGCCGGCCTGCGGGCCGCGGGGACGTTGTTCGGCCATGGCCCCTGGACCGCCCAGGCGACCGAGGCCTGGCGGCTCCTGGGCGGGCGCGGTGTCATCGACGGCCGGCTGGTGAAGGACGTCGGCCTGGCGGGCGGTGTCGATGCCGCGACCCTTTGGGCGCTGGCACCGCTCGGTCTGTTCACGCCCGACGACCCGGTGCATGCGGCCACCCTGGGCGAGGTGGAGGGTCGGCTGGCGGCGCCCAACGTGCATCGCCACCCGGACGACGTCTACTATGGCGGCGGCGCCTGGCCGCTCCTCGCCGCGATGTGGGGCCTGGCGCGGCTTGCGGGCGGTGACGCGGTCGCGGCCCGGGACGCGCTGGCCTGGATCGAGTCGACGGCGACCCCGGACGGCGACCTGCCCGAACAGGTGGCCCGGCCCATGCTCCACCCGGAGGGGTGGGCGCCCTGGCTGGCCGAGCGGGGGCCGGTGGCGACGCCCCTCACCTGGTCGCACGCGATGTATCTCTTGCTGGCGGTCGGCCTGGACACGGCCGGGATGTGACGGTCCGGGCTGGCACGCGGGCCGGGCGATCAGCCCATGGCGCGCCGGTGACGTCGGGGCAGGGCCCGGGAGGGCCCTGCCCTGCGCTTTGCGCGTCGGACCAGGTCGGGCGTCGCGACCGGGCCCGTGGCGCGGGACGTCCCGCCCCGGCCGAGGGAGAGGCGTCCCTTGCGCCGGCGACGCGCCTGCCGGTTCGCCGGCCGGCGGCGGCTCTTGGCCCGGCCTGCCGGTCTCCCGGCAGGCGGGCGGCGCCGGCCGCGCGCGAAGGGGCAGGAACGGACGTGCCGGCGGCAAAACCCCCTGGAACGGACAACCACAGTCCGAGGCAGGGAGGGATAGCGATGCGGCTTCCCAAGGGCACGACGATCACCTGGCTGGGGCATGCCATGTTTGCCGTGCGCGCGTCTGACGGGCGCACGATCGTCTTCGACCCGTTCATCGAGGGCAACCCGGCCTTTCCCGCGGGCGGGCGCAGCCACCTGACGAACGTCGTCGGCATCGCCGTGAGCCACGGCCACAACGACCACGCCGGCGACGCGGTGTCCCTTTCCAAGGAGACCGGCGCACCCGTCGTGGCCGTGCACGAACTCGCGGTCTACCTGGAGGGACAAGGGGCCAAGGCGATCGGCATGAACAAGAGCGGCACCGTCGACCTCGGCGGGCTTCGCCTCACCATGGTCGGCGCGGACCACTCGAGCGGGTTCGTCGACGCGACCGGCCAGATGGTGTTCGGCGGCGAGGCGGCCGGGTTTGTCGCGCACTTCGGCGACGGCGAGGGCGAGGCAATCTACCACGCCGGCGATACCGGGCTGTTCGGCGACATGGCGCTCATCGGCGAGATGTACAACCCGTCGGTGGCGCTTCTGCCGATCGGCGGCCACTACACGATGGGCCCCCGGGAGGCGGCGCGGGCCGCCCACCTCCTGCAGGTCGACACGGTCGTGCCGATGCACTTCGGCACCTTCCCGCCGCTCACGGGCCGACCCGACCAGGTGCGGGCCGCGCTCGCCGGTGCCGGCATCGAGGTTGCCGCGCTCGAGCCCGGCCAGTCCCTGACAGCGTGAGCGTCGCCGACCGGCGCGAGCGCGTCCGGGCCCGTATGGCCGCCGTCGGCGTGGATCTCCTCGCCGTGGCCCCGGGCGCGGACCTTCGCTACCTCCTGGGCGTGACGCCGCACCCCGACGAGCGCTGCTGCATCGTCCTCCTCGGGCCCGAGAGGATCGCCTGCTGCATGCCTGCCCTGAACGCGCTCGAGTTCCACCACGGCGTGGGCGACCTGCCGGTTGCCGTGTTCCCCTGGAACGATGCCGACGGTCCCGACGAAGCCCTGGACGCCGCCCTGGACGCGGCCGGCCTGGCGCCGGGGCGCCTGCGCCTGGCCATGGGTGCGGCGATGCGGGTCGACCACGCGCTCGCGCTGGAGCGGGCCCTGTCCCGCGCCGGTGTCCTGGCGTGGCCGCCGGCGGCCCTGTCGACGGACGTCGTCGCGCCGGTGCGGATGCGCAAGGATCCGGAGGAACTGGCCGCGCTGGCAGGTAGCGCGGCGGTGGCGGATACCGCGATGGAACGCGCGATCGCCTGCCTGGCCGTGGGCGTGCGCGAGTCGGACGTCTCCCAGGCCGCGGCGGCCGCCTTCGCCGCCCAGGGCGCGGCCATGGCGTTCGGCCTCGTGGCGGCCGGCCCCGCCAGCGCCGAGCCGCACCACCCGCCCGGCCCCCGCCCCGTCGGCGAGGACGAAGCAGTGTTCCTGGACATCGGCGGGGACCATTTCGGCTACCAGAGCGACCTGACCCGGATGGCCTTCGTCGGGCGTCCCGACGCGCGCTTTCGCGAGGTCTACGACACCGTGCGCCGGGCGTGCGACGCCGGCCTGGCTGCGGTGCGCGTGGGCGCGCAGGCGGCGGACGTGGACCGGGCCGCGCGCAAGGTGATCGACGACGCCGGCTACGGTCCCCACTTCGTGCATCGCACCGGCCACGGCATCGGCCTCGAGGGGCATGAGCCCCCGAGCATGCAGGCGGGCGACGCGACGGTGCTCGACGTCGGCATGGCCTTTTCCATCGAACCGGGCATCTACCTGCCCGGCGCGTTCGGGGTCCGAATCGAGGACATCATCGTGGTCGAGGCGGACGGGGGCCGACGCCTCAGCCGCCTCGGCCACGACGTGGCGATCATCGACGCAAGGGAAGGACGATGACGATGGCCGACCGACCGGCCGGGCCGATCGGCCTGGGACGCAGCCCCATCGAGGCGAACGGTGCGATCGCCGCCACCAGCCAGCCGCTGGCCACCCAGGCCGCGCTCGACGTGATGCGGGCGGGGGGAAACGCCGTCGACGGCGCCATCGCGGCCGCCGCCGTCCTGTGCGTGACCGAGCCGATGTCGACGGGCCTGGGCGGCGATGCGTTCGTCCTTGGTTTCGACCAGCGCACGCACACCCTCTACGGACTGAACGGCAGCGGCCGGGCGCCCGCCCGGGCCGACGCCGACGCGCTTGCCCGCGAGTTCCCCCGCATGCCCCAGACGGGCCTGTACTCGGTGACCGTGCCGGGTGCCGCCGATGCCTGGGGAACCCTGTCCGGACGCTACGGGCGCCTGCCCCTGGCACGCGTCCTCGAGGCCGCCGTCCACTACGCCCGGGACGGGTTTCCGGTCGGCATGGTGACCGCCTCGGGGTGGCGTGGTGCCACGGCCAAGCTCGCGGCCGATCCGGAGGCGTCGCAGATCTTCCTCCAGGGCGGCCGCGCGCCCGCCCGGGGCCAAATGTTCCGCAATCCCGACATGGCCCGGACGATCGAGCGCGTGGCGGCAGACCCCAGGGACATGTACGACGGCGAGGGCGCCGCCCTGATCGTCGCCGAGTGCGACCGCCGCGGCGGCTGGCTTGGCGCCGACGACCTGCGGGCGTTTCACAGCCAGTGGGTCGAGCCGATCCGGTTCGGCTTCGCCGGCCACGAGGTGTGCGAGCTGCCGCCCAACGGGCAGGGCATGTTCGCGCTGGAAATCCTGGGCATCCTGGAGCGCATGGGCCTCGAGCGGCTGGGCTTCGACCGCCGTGACGGGGAGACCCTTGGGTTCGGCACCGAGGCCCTGCACGCGCTCCTCGAGGCGACCAAGGTCGCCCTGGCCGACCGGGAGCGGTACCTGTCCGATCCGGACCCGGACACCCCGGTGCCGGTCGAAGAGCTGCTCTCGGACGCGTACCTGGCCGAGCGGGCGGCAGGCATCCGGATGGACAGGGCCCAGACGCCGGCCCCGATGAGCCGGTTCGGCGGTGATACGGTCTACCTGACCGTCGTCGACCAGGAGCGCAACGCGGTCAGCTTCATCCAGAGCCTGTACCAGGGGTTCGGGTCGGGCGTGGGCGTCCGCGGTGCCGGCATCGTCCTGCAGAACCGCGGTGCCGGCTTCACCCTCGAGGCCGGCCACCCCAACCGCTTGCGCGCCGGCCGGCGGCCCAGGCATACGATCATCCCCGCCATGGTCCTGAAGGACGGCCGGCCGTACCTGAGTTTCGGCGTCATGGGCGGCGACATGCAGACGCAGGGCCATGCCCAGGTCCTCCTCCACCACCTGGTGGCCGGCCTGGACGTGCAGTCGGCGGGCGAGGCGCCGCGCGCCTACGTGGATCCCGAGACGGGCTCGGTCGCGCTGGAGCACGGCGTGGGTGCGGCCAGCCGACGCGAGCTCGCGCGGCGCGGCCATCACATCGTCGAGTCGCCCGGCGTGTTCGGCGGCTACCAGGCGATCCGGATCGACCCGCAGACGGGTACGCTCACGGGCGGGAGCGATCCGCGCAAGGACGGGCAGGCGGCCGGCTACTAGCGACGGGGGGAGCGGCCGATGGCGCCCGACCTGGAGGCCGCGGTGCGAGAGGCCTGGGACCGGTTCCGGGGCGGGGATCGGCAGGGGGGCCTGGCGGCGGTGGCGCAGCTGGCGGCGGCCCACCCGGAAGAGCCGGCCGTGCTCGGCGCCCACGCCGCCCTGCTGTGGGCGGCGGGCGATCGCGCCGCCGCCGCGGCGCAGGCGCGCGCGGCCGTCGAGGGCGACCCCGGCGAGGCGGGCGCACTGACGGTTCTGGGCCAGGCGGCGCTGCACACACACCGGGCACGCGAGGCCGAGCGCCACCTGGCTGCGGCCTACCGTGTCGCGCCGTCGACGCGCCGTGCTGCCCTGTGGGCGAGGGCGCTGCGCGAGGCGGGGGACCTCGACGAAGCGGCCCGGGTCGTTGCCGGCGAGCGCGGCCGCACCGCCCAGGCGGGTCGGTCGGTCCTGCTTTCCCGCGAGGAGGCGCTTGTCGCCGAGGCGCGCGGCGACGTGGCCCGGGCGAGCGAACTGTGGACGGGCCTGCTCGACGATCCGGGCGAGGGCGCGTTCGCCCGTGGCCGCCTGCTGCGCCTGCGCACGCGCGATCTGCCGGCTGCCGAGGCGGCGCGGGCCCTGGCCGAGGCGGCGCGGGCGCGCGCCACCTCCGACCCCAGGGCCGGGGCGGAGATCCTCCTCGCGGCGGCGGACCGACAACGCGAGGGGGGCGACCTCGAGGGCGCGGCCCAGGCCTACCGGACGTTTCTCGCCGACCGTCCGGGCGACCCGTACGCACTGCGCCAGCTGGCGTTCGTCCTTCGCCGGCAGGGCCACGCCGACCAAGCCCGGCCGCTCCTCGAGACGCTCCTTGCGACCGACCCCACGGACACGTTCGTGCGTAGCGCCCTGACCGCCGACTACCTCGCGGCGGGCGAGGCAGAGGCGGGGATCGCGTTCGTGCGCGGACTCGTGGCCGAGCACCCGCAGGCCAAGGTGCTGTACGGCATGCTCCGGCGGCTGCGGGCCGGCGGCGCCGGCCGCGAGGAAGCGGCCCGTTCGCTGCGCCGGCGCGGCCGGCGCGTCGGGCCCGACGGGGACCGTGACGAGGGGGGCGCGTAGGGTGGCGGCGCAGCGCGGCGAGACGCGGGTGGGCGATCTGGTCGAGGTACCGCGGATCGAGACGGTGGTGCGCCTGTCCGACCGGCGAGACGCGGCGCGCCGGGCGGAACTGGTGGCGAGCTTCGTGCCGACCGAGGAGGCGCGCCGCGCGCTGGTGGCGGTGGCCCGGCGCCTGCGCGACGGTACGGGTAGCGCGTTCGTCGTCGGCGGCTACGGCAGCGGCAAGAGCCACCTCCTGGCCGTGCTCGCCGAGGCGGGCGAAGCCGAGCCTCTTCCCGCCGCCGACGCGCTCTGGCAGGAGGCGGGCGGGATCGGCGCGCCGCCGCCGCTGGCGGTGGCCGTGTCGCTGGTGGACCAGGCGGCCGCCCGCCCCCTCGAGGAGATCCTGGTCGAGGCGGCGGCGCAGGCCCTCGGGATCGCCGCGCCCGGTCAGCCTAGCCGGCCCGAGCGCTGGGATGGCCTGGCCGCCGCGACGCGCGCCGCCGGGCGCCGGGGTCTGCTCCTCCTGGTCGACGAGCTGTCGAGCTTCCTGCGCGCCAAACCGGGGCTGGCGGCCCTGCGCGAGGACGTGCGCCTGCTGCAGTTCCTGGGCGAGCGGCGCGAGACGCCGCTGTGGGTGGTGGCGACCATGCAGGAGACGATCGAGGCCGCCGCCCAGCCCGAACCGGAGGTGTCGCAGCGTCTGCGGGACCGGTACGCGACGCTGCGGCTCACCGGCGCGCACCTGGAAGAGGTCGTGGCAGGGCGCCTGATCCGCCATCGCCCGGGCGCCGGGGCGGCCATCGCGGCCGTGCGCGGCGGGCTGGTGGACGCGCTCGGCGCCCTGCCCTTCGAGCCGGCGCGGTTCGACCGCCTCTACCCCGTGTACCCGCCGACGATCGACCATCTGGATGCGATGCGCCATCACCTGTCCGCGGCGCGCGGCGCCCTCGACTTCGTCTACCGCCGCCTGGTCGGCGACCCCGGCGAGGGGATCGCGCCGCTCCTGGCCGCGCCGGCGGGGACGCTCCTGACGCCGGACCGGCTGCTCGACCACTTCGCCGTGCGCCTGGCCGAGACGCCCGAGACGGCGCCGCTCGTCGAGCGGGTTTCCGCCCTGTACCGGGTGGAGGGCGAGCGACTGTTCGGACCGGACGCGGCGTTGGCCCGACGGGTCGCCGACCTGCTGTGCGTCGAGGCGGCGGGCGCGCGGCCGCGCCCGCGCACGGCGACCGAAGTGGCCCAGGCGCTGGCCGTCGCCGAGCACGCCATCGATCCGGGCTCGGGCGTCGCCCACGTCGCCGCGGTGCTGGAGCGCATGGCCGACGCCGGCGCCTACGTGGTCCGGGAGGCCGGCGCCGGCGGGGGCGGGGTCCGCTACCGCGTCGACGCAGAGGCGGACGCCGCCCTCGTTGTCGAGCGCCGCCTGCTCGCCCTCACGGCGGGCGAGGGACCCGGTGAGGAGGGTCGCCTGATCGACCGCGTCCTGCGCCTCCTGCCCGACGATCCCGCCCTGCCGGTGCGCGCCCTGCGCCGCGACCGGGAGGTAACGCGGACGGTGCACTGGGAGCGCAGCGAGCGACGCGGGACCGTGTGGTTCGGGTCGCTCACCGATCTGGACGCGACCGACGTCACCGCCTGGCTCGAGCGCCTGGACCGGCCGGGCCAGGACTTCGTGCTCGCCATCGCCGCGCCTGCGGGGGACGCCGGTCACGCCCAGGCGCGGGCCCACCTGGATGCGGTCCTGTTGCCGGCCGCGGCCGGCCACGCGTCCGCGCCGGCGCTCCTGTGGTGGGTCGGGGCGCCGCTCGGCGACCTGTCCGGTCTGCGCCGGCTGGACGCCCTGCAGTCGCTGGAGGACGAACTGGCCTCGGTCGAGACCGCCGCGTCCGCGCGCGCCCTGGCTGTGGTCCGCGACGAACTGGGGGCGCGGCACGCCGCCGTGCTGCGGGACGTGGTGGGCAGCGTGTACGCCGGCGAGGTTGTCGTCGGCCAGGGCGACACCCTCGGCACGCCCCAGGCGCTTCGCGTCCTTGCCTTCGCGCAGGTCGTCGAGCGCCTGGTGCACGGGGCGCTGGCCCTGCGCCACCCGGACCACAAGGCGGTCATGGCGCGCGGCGAGGCCCCCGGCGAGGGAACGGAGGCGGCCCTGTTCACGGACCTCCTGCCGGCCGGCGAGATCGCCGGCACAGCCGATCCCGGCCTCGCCGCGCTGGTCGACGGCGTGCTCGTGCCGCTCGGCCTGGCGGAGAAGCGCGGGCGCGGCTTTCGGCTCGTCACCGACCCGGGCCGCTCGCCGGCGCTGGGGGCGCTGGCGGGGGCGATCGCCGGCCTCGGCGCGCAAGCCCCGGACCGGTCGGTCGAGGCCCCGGCGGTGCGCCGGGCGCTGGCGAAGGGGCGCCTGGGCCTGGACGAGCGCGCCGTCCGCCTGACGCTTGCGGTCGCCGCCTTCGCCGGGCTCGTCGTGCCGGTGGCCGGGGGCAGGCGGGTGCCCCTGACGCGCCTGTCCGGCCCGGAGGCGATCGACCGCATCGAGGCGCTTCGCCCGGGCGGCGGTGCCGAGGACACGGCGGTGCCGGCCGCCCTGGCCACCCTGCCCTTCCTAGCCGAGTCGGCGGGGGGGCCGTACCTGCCTGCCAAGCAGCGCGAGCTGTGGGCCCGGGCCGTGAAGTGGAAGGCCGAGCGGGGCGACCCGGGGGCGGAGGCGGACGCCCTTGCCGAGCTCTCGCGCCACCCGGTCCTGGCGGACTGGCGCCTGGAGCCGGCGGTGGCCGACCTGGCGGCGGCGGGGGCGATCCGGGCTGCCATCGCGGTCTCCCTGCCGGCCGCCGAGGGGCTTGCCCGCCTGGCCGCCGCGTCCGAGGCGGCCGGCCCGGCGCTGGCCCAGGCGCTTACGCGTTCGGACGCCTGGTCGACGTTCGTGCGCAGCGAGGTGCGGCCGCTTCTCGAGGCCGACCGCTACCTGCATCACCCGGCGCTCGACGCGCTTGCCGGCGGGGGGCCCGACCCGGAGGGCCTGACCGGGGAGCGAAGCTCGCTCGCGGACCGCCTGCGGCGCGGGCCGGGGCTGCTCGACCCGGCCGAACGGTCGGCCTGGCGGTCGGCCCTCCAGGTCTTCGTCGACCGCTATCGCGAGCGGTACGCGCGCGCCCACCGGGGGGCCGTGGGCGACGATCCCGGGCCGGCGCTGGCCGCGCTCGACCGCCGCCACCCGGCCGCGGCCGGCGACCCGCGCGCCCGTGCCGCGCACCAGGCCGTCCTGGCCCGGCACTGCACACTGCAACCGGCCCGCTTTCTCGACGTCGAGCCGCAGTGCGCGTGCGGCTACCACCTCGGCGATCCGCCGCTCACGCAAGCGATCGCCGTGTATGCCGACCTTCTCGGCGGCATCGCGGGCGAGGTCGCGGCGGCCGGCCAAGGCGCCACCGCCGGCCCGCCCGTACCCGCTCCCGCCCGCCCGGCGCGCGACACGACGCCACCCGCGCGCACCGCCCAGCGCCGACGCCTGGCCAGCCTGGCGGCCGCGCTCGCGGGCGACGGGGCGGTGCCCGCGGCCGAGCTCCGGCGCCGGTTCGAGGCGTGGCTCATGGCCAGTGACGACACGCCGGTGACGGTCGAACCCTGACGTCCCTGGCGGCAATTCCCACCCTTGGCGAACGGTGCTTGGGCAGGAAGCATTCGACACCTGTCGAACGGGGAGCCCAACACAGCGTCAACCCCAGTGTCGGTGAGGGGTTGGCGACCCGAGGGGGCTTTCCGCGTTGGTCCAGGGCAGGGCGCGTGCGACGACGCGGCCACGCGGCGCGCTCGCGCGCCGCGTGGCGGCGTTCGCGGCGGTTTGCGCGCTCGCCCTCGCCGGCTCCGTCAGCGGCGCGTTCGCCGCCACTCCGCCCGCGAGTTCGACCGGGCTGATCGACGTCTCGCCCAGCTTCTGGGATGCCGGGCGCATCGGTGTGGCGGTCAAGGACGGCCTCATTGCCCCCCTGGGGGGCGATTTCCGCCCCACCTGGGCACTCACCGAGGGCCAGCTGGCGACGGCCCTCGGCCGGCTGAACCGGTCCATCACCGCCGCCGCCGGGCTCGGCGCAGTCGTGTCGGCCGAGCATGCCGCCGGCCAGGCCTACCGCCCCGGCGGCACGGTGACGCACGCGGCGTTCGCGGTGGCGCTGGTCGACGCCCTCGGCCTCGCCACCGCGGCCGCCGACCTCGCGCGGACAACCTCCCCCTGGCCGGATGGACGCTACGTGCCCACCTGGGCGGCGGGGAGTGCCACGGTCATGGGCCGGCTGGGACTGACCTGGGGCAACACGTGGGCAGGCAGCTTCGAGGCCAGCGGCGGCGTCGAGCGTGACCAGGCGGCGTGGGCCCTTGTGGGCGCCCGTGCCCTCAACGTCCAGGCCATCGCCGCGGCGGTGGCGCCTGCCGTGGCGAGGGTCCACCTCGTCGATCCGCCCACCGCCCTCACGGTGGGACAAAGCGCTGCGCTGCGGGCCCAGGTGGTGGACGCCCATGGCGCCGCCCTGCCGGTGCCCGTGCGCTGGTCGGGACAGGGCGCCGTGCGGGTGCGCGACGGCAGCGAAGCCTACGCGACCCGGGCGGGGGCGGGTGAGCTGGTGGCGGCCGCCGCCGTCGGGGCGGCCAGCGCACGTATCCGGCTGCGCGTGTCGGCGCCCGCAGGCGGATCGCACGGGGCGACGGCGGCGGGGGCGGGGACCGCGGCGCGGGCAGGGGCGGGGGCCGCGGGCGGCACCTCGGCCGGCGGAACGGGCGGCGCGACGTCCTCCGGCGGCACCGGCACGGGCGCCACCGGGTCCGGGACTAGCGGCGGCCTGACCTCGGGCAGCGCGACCGCAGCCGGCACGGGACCCTTCCCGGATGTGGCCGCGGGCGCCTGGTACGCGGCCGCGGCGGCGACAGTCGCATCGAGCGGCATGCTTCCGGCCATGGGCGACGGCCTGTGGCAGCCGATGTCCGTGCTGCACGAGGCGGGGCTCGCGGGTGCGGTGGCGGTCTGGCGCGGCCTGTCCGCCAGGGCCGCGCAGGCGCTCGTCGCGAGCACGCTGGGAAGCTACGAGCCGGCCCTTCCGGTCCGGCACGACCAGTTCGCGGCCGTGATCGCCCAGGCCCTCGGCCTTTCCACCGTGGCCGCGGACGAGGCGACCCTGACCAGTCCCTGGCACGACGCGGCATCCGTGCCGGCGGCGCTGCGCGGCCCGGCGAACCTGTTCGGGCACCTCGGCCTGCGGTTCGGCGGCATCGCCCCCGACGCGTTCGCACCCACCGCCGGGACCAGCCGTGCCCAGGCCGCCTACGCGCTCGTCGCGGCGGCCGCACTTACGCCCACGGCACTTGCCACAGAGGCCTCCCGGGTGGCCGCCAAGGTTGTCGTCACGGCGCCCCCGACCTCGCCCGTGGCCGGCGCGGCGGTGGCGCTGCAGGCCGCGGCGACCGATGCCCATGGCCACCCGGTGCCCAGTGCGATCGTCTGGCGCAGCGACAACGGTACGGTGACCGGTCAGGGCGTGTTCACGCCGGACAAGCCCGGCGCGGCCATGGTCGAGGCCATGGCGCCGCTGTCCCGGGCCACGGGAACGCTGCGCCTCGACATCACGCCGGCCGACCCGCCCCCGTCCGCGCTGGTCATCGTGCCGCCCCCGACGGCCCAGGCCGGCCAGGCGGCGACCATCGTCGTGCAGGTGCGCAACGCCGCCGGCCTGGACGCCACCGACAGCGGCCGGACGATCACGCTCACCGTGACCGGGCCGGGCGGCACGTCGACCCTGACCGCAACCGACCAGAACGGCGTGGCCAACATCCCGGTGACCGAATCCACGGTCGGCGCCTACACGCTGTCGGCGTCTTCGCAGGGGCTCACCGGCGCCCTCGGCAGCCTGACGGTGGAGGCGTCGGCAACCGCGTCGGCACGCCTGGCGATCACCGCCGTGACCCCGGCCTCCGTCCAGGAGGGCGCCGCCGCCGACTTCACGGTCGCCGTCGAGGACAACTCCGGATCGACCGTCGCTGCCGACAGCGGTCGAACCGTCACGCTCACCATCACCCTGACCCAGAGCGCGCTGGCCACGCCGCCCGCCGGCATCCAGCCGGCCATGGCCGGCGGCGGCCCGGGCAGCGGCGGGGTGGGCGTCGACCCGCCGCCGCCGCCCGCCGACCCGCTGCCCGTGACGCTGACCGCGACCGACACCGGCGGCGTTGCCACGTTCGCCTGGACGGCCGGCCTGCCCGGTACCTACACGGTGACCGCGACGGCGACGGGCCTCGCGTCGGCGACCGAGCCGCTGACCGTGGCGCCGGCCCCGGTGGCCGGGATCGTCCTGTCGGCCAGCAGCCCGTCGGTGACCGTCGGCGAGACGGTGCCCATCACCGCCACCCTGGTCGACGCCGGCGGCCAGCCGACGATCGGCTCGATCCCGATCACGGTGTCCTTGGGAGCGGGATCGCCCGGCAGCCTCACCCTGATCGACTCGCTCCTCACCGACACCAGCATCATCGGCGACTACACGGCACCGGCCACACCGGGCGGCACCGCGGTCGTGATGGTCGCGAGCGGGAGCCTGCCAACCGCCCAGCTGTCGCTCGGCATCGTCTCGGCCCTGCCCGAGGACGTACCGCAATTCGCCGCCGCGCCGTACACCACGGCGGCGGGGCAGAGCGTCGACGTGGTCGTCGACCTTGGCCCGTCGGGCGGCGCCGCCGATCCCAACTCGAACGGCGTGGCGGTCACCCTGTCCGTCACCGGCCCGGCGGGTGGCGCGGCGCAGACCCTGACCGTCGCGGACAGCGCCGGCGTCGCCTCGTTCACCCTGTACGAGACTGCGGTGGGGAACTACCAGCTGTCCGCGTCGGTGGCGGGGGCACCGACCGCCACCGCCACCCTGTCGGTTACCGTGGGTCCGCCGGCCGACCTCGCGCTTAGCGTGGAGCCGACCTCGCTCCTGATGCCCGGCCAGACCGCGGACATCGCCGTGACGGTGACCGACGCGTTCGGAAACGTCGAGCCTTCGACGGTGACCGCGCCGGTCACCCTGACGACGTCGAACGCCACGGTGGGCTCGCTCGCCGTGCTTCTGGCCACGGCACCGGGCACGGCGGGCCAGTTCACGGCGGCGGCCGGGGGCACGACGACGATCACGGCGACCGCGCCCGGCCTGCGCACGGCCACCGCGACGATCGAGGTCGAGGCCACGCGTGCCTCGCTCGTCTCGGGCAAGGGGATGTGGCTGACCTGGTCCGACTGGCATGACTTCGGCGCCCAGGCCCTCGTGGCCACGGCGCTGGCCGACCACATCGACCACCTGTACCTGGAGGTGGCGACAACCCACGACGGGTTCTACGGCACCGACGCGCTCGATGCGCTGCTGCCGCTCGCACACGCCGCCCACATCGCGGTCATCGCCTGGGTCTACGTGGCCCTGTCGAACCCGGCGGCCGATGCGGCCATGACCATGAAGGTGGCCCGGTACGTGACGCCGAGCGGTGACCAGGTGGACGGCATCGCCGCGGACATCGAGGCGGTGGTCACGCCTGCGGCGGTCGGCACGTATGCGGCCAGCGTGCGAAACGCCCTGCCGAGCGAACTGTTTGTCGGGGTGACCTTCCCGCCCCTCTACCACACCAGCTACCCCTACGCCGTGCTGGCCAGGCAGGTGGACGTGATCGCGCCGATGGACTACTGGCACTCGATGCCCAAGGCGTACACGGCGGCATACGTGTACAGTTACATCACGCAGTCGATCGACTCGATCCGCCAGCTGGACGCAGCGCCGACGCTGCCGATCGCCCCGATCGGCCAGTCGTACGACATGTTCACCAGCTCCGGCACCGGGCCGAACAACCCGACGCCGGCCGAGATCACGGCCGCCTTCGACGCGGCGGAGGCGGATGGAGCGATCGGCTTCTCCCTGTACCGGTGGGGAACCGCCACCAACGCGGAATGGAAGACGTGGGCGTCGCTGGTCTGGGGCCAGACGCCGCCGTCAGGCGAGGGGAACGGATGAAGAAAAAGCGGCGGCTGCGCATGCGGCGCAGCCATGCCGGCCGTCGACTCCTGGTCGCCGCCATCGTGATCGCCCTGGCTGCCGTGGTCGTCCTGCGGCATCCGGTCGAGCGCGCCCTGGGCGTGGGCCGGTCGGTGCCGACGGCGGCGGGCGGGGCGCCTGGCGGCGGTCATACGAGATCCCACACCGGTGGCGGGTCGCACACGCACACGGGCGGCGCCGGGACGACGGGCGCCACCGGCGGTAAGGGCAACGCCGGTGGCGGGGCAGGCGCACACGCCCACACGGGCGGCGCGACAACCGGAGGCAACGGAACGACGACCGGTGGCGGCGTCGGCGGCAAGGCCAACGCGGGCGGCGGCGCGACCACGGGCGGCAACGGTACGACGACGTCCGGCGGTGGCGGTGCCACGACGGGCGGCCAAGGCAAGGCCGGCGGCGGCACGACGACGACCGGTGGCGGCGGCACGACGACCGGTGGCGGCGCGGGGACGGGCGGTGGCGGTGCCACGTCAGGCGGCGCCACGTCGGCGGGCGGCGGCGCCGGCAACCAGGGCGCAGGGCCGCCCCCGACGTCGTATCCTGGTGCGTCGGCCGTGACCGGTTTCTATGCGGCGATCACGACCGGCAAGCTGGCGGACGCGTACAACCTGCTCGCGCCGGGGCTGCAGTCGACCTTGTCCCAGGCCGCCTTCGTGAAGACGTACGCCGTGGTCAAGGCAGCGACCGTCAACACCCTGTCCGTGCAGAGCGCAGGCAACTTCAGCCGCACGTTCCAGGTCTCGGTGACCTTCACCACGACCGCGGGCGCCTCCGACCCGCGGACGGGCACGATCACCGTACAGGACCAGAGCGGTGGCGTCGGCGCGCCGGATTGGGCGATCTCGGCCCTGAACGTCACGCCCTAGACGCGCGGTTGACACGCGTGCGACCGTCGGCTACCGTCGCCGGGGACGTAAGGTGCGCGGGGGTGGCGTGGTGGTCGGTGTCGTTCTGGTCAGTCATCTGGACCTCGGCCACTCCCTGAAGCGCGCCGCGGAGATGCTCCTGGGACCGCAGCCGGGCGTGCTCGCGGTCGGTCTTGCCGCCGACGCGGACGCCCAGGTACTGCGCGACGAGCTGGGCCGCACGCTGCAACAGGTGGCGGGCCCGGCCGGGGTCCTCGTGCTCGCGGACCTGTACGGCGGCAGCCCGGAGGCCGAGGCGGTGCAGGCGGCGGGCGAGCTCCTCTGCCCGGTCGAGGTGGTGGCCGGCGTGAACCTGCCGCTGTTGCTGGCGGCGCTGACCATGCGTGAGCGCCTGCCGCTCGGGCAGCTGGCCGCGCAGGTGCGCAAGGCCGGGCGCGAGGGTCTCGTTCGCGTGCCGGTCAGCGGACGCTGGCCGCCGGCCCTGCCCGGGTCGCGCTAGCTTGAGCCATCTCCTGGCCGGCGAACTCGCGCCGGCGGTGAACGGCGCGGCCGTGGTGGTCGGCGCCGGCGTTGGCGCGCTGGGGCTGCGCGGACTGCCCGAGAGCCTGCGCACGGCGGTGATGCAGGCGGTGTCGCTGGCGGTCGTGGCGATCGGCCTGAGCATGACCCTCACGCCGGCCCTCGACCCGCTCCTCCTCGTCGCCGCCATGGTGCTCGGCGCGCTCGCGGGCGAGGCGCTCGGCCTCGAGCGGCGGCTGGACGCCGCGGCGGAGCGGCTGAGCGCCCGCGTCGGCGGCGCCGACGGCTTCGTGCAGGGACTCGTCCTGGCGACGCTCATCTTCTGCGTCGGCCCGATGGCCGTCGTTGGCGCGCTGGACAGCGGCCTGCGCGGACAGGGCGGGCTGCTGTTCGCCAAGAGCCTGCTCGACGGCGTCACCGGCCTGTTCCTCGCGTCGTCGTTCGGCTGGGGCGTGATCCTGGCGGCGCTTCCCGTCTGGCTGTACGAGGGCGGCATCGCGCTGGGCGCGGGCGCACTGGCGGGCGTCCTGTCGGGGCCGGTCGTGACCGGCATGACCGAAACGGGCGGCCTCCTCGTCGTGGGCATCGGCGTGAACGTGCTCCTGGGCGCCCGCCTGCGCGTCGGCAACATGCTGCCGGCGCTGGTCTTCGGTGCGGTACTGGCCGGCATCAAGAGCCACTTCGGCCTGCCGATCTGACCGAGGCGGGGGCCGCCGCGCGCCGGGCGCCGGCCCGGTACAGGTCCTCGAGGGCCTCCGCGGGCTGGGGCGGTCCGAGGGCGCCGGCGAACAGGTCGCCGCGCCTGGACAGGCGTTCCGGCACCGTGCGGATGGTGAACGCCTGCGCCGAGGCGAGCTCGCCCACCTCGTCCCAGGTGACCGGCGTCGACACGGGCGCGCCGGGAAGGGCACGCACGGCGTAGGGAGCCGCCATCGTGTGGCCATGCGCGTTCTGGTTGTAGTCGACGTACACGCCGCGACGGTCCTTCACAGACCACACGACCGTATACACGTCGGGTGCGGCCTGGGCGAGCAGCCCGGCCATGCCTCGCGCGATGTCGACCGCCGCCGGCCCGGCCGGACGGAGCCGTACCGGGATGTACACGTGCAGTCCGGTCGCGCCGGACAGCTTGGGGTAGGCGCGCACGCCCGCGTGGTCGAGGAGCAGGCGCACGCCGCGGGCCGCGCGCTGGACGTCGCGCCAGCCGGCCGGAGGCATCGGGTCGAGGTCGACGACGAGCTCGTCGACCTCGGCGCGCTCGTCGCGCACGCGCACGAGCGGGGCGTGGATCTCGATCGCGGACCAGGACACGAACAGGGCGAGGTCGGCGGGCACCCGCGCCGTGGCGTAGTCGATGTCACCCCAGCGGGCGGTGCCGATCCAGGGCGGGCTGCCGGCCGGCAGGCGCTTCTGGAAGAAGCCCTCGCCGTCGACCCCGTGCGGGAAGCGCGTGAAGGTGAGCGGCCGGTCGGCCAGGTGACGCAGGAGCGCCGGCGCCACCTCCATGTGGTAGCGCAGGAGGTCGAGCTTGGTCTCGCCCGTGGGGAAGAGCGGCTTGCCCGGGTGGCGGAAGGCGAACGTGTGGCCGTCCAGGCGCAGCGTCAGGTCCCCTGACGCAGGCGCCGGCGGCGCGGCCGGCGGCGGCACGGTGCCCACGGTCTCACCCCGGGGCTAGTGTGCCCGCCGCGGGGTGAACGACGGGCGCGCCCGGCCGGGTTGGCCGGGCGCGCCAGGGGCGGCGCCGCGCGCTAGCGGGCGACGGCCTCCAGGTCGGCGTCCTCGAACGCGACGTATCCGCCGCGGCGCAGCAGCCCGAGCACCTCGACGACGGCGCCGTCGACGGTCAGCCGCTCGGTGTCTACGACGAGGTCCGGGGCGACCGGCTCTTCGTACGGGTCGTTGACGCCGGTGAAGTTCTGGATCTCGCCGGCCAGGGCGCGCTTGTACAGGCCTTTGACGTCGCGCTGCACAAGGGTGTCGAGCGAGGCCTTCACGTGGACCTCGAGGAATGCGCCGATCTCGTCCCGGCAGCGGCGGCGGCTGTCCTCGTAGGGCGAGATGAACGAGGCCAGGACGATCACCCCGTTGCGGGTGAGGAGTTTGGCGACGAACGACACGCGCTCGAGGTTCTTGTCGCGGTCCTCCTTCGAGAAGCCAAGGTCGCGGGTCAGCGATTCGCGCACGATGTCGCCGTCCAGGCGCTCGACGCGCGCGCCGATGTCACGCAGGACCGCCTCCAAGGCCACCGCGATCGTCGTCTTGCCCGCGCCGGAGAGGCCCGTGAACCACACCGTGACACCGCTCTCCGGGGACGTCACCTGCTTAGCCAATGGTCGTCGCCTGCTTTCGCGTAAACGTGTGCAGCCCGCATTCGGTTTTGCCGGTGCCCGCCCAGCGGCCGTCGCGCTCTCCTGCGCCGACGCCGACCGGAACCGTGCATGGCATGCAGCCGATGCTCTTGTACCCGCGGTCCAGGAGGGGGTTGTAGGGCAGCCGGTTGTCGAGGATGTACCGCCAGGCATCCTGCTTGGTCCAGTGGGCAAGCGGGCTCACCTTGGCGATCTCGCGGCCGTCCTCGGTGACGTGTCGTTCGACCACCTCGACGGCGCCGCGGGTCTCCGACTGGTCCCGGCGCAGCCCGCCGACCCAGGCGTCGAGGTCGCGCAGCACCCGCTGCATCGGCTCGACCTTGCGCAGCTGGCAGCACAGGTCCGGCTGGCGTCGATACAGCTCGGGCCCGTATGCCCGGGCCTGCTCGTCGACGGTCAGCCGGGGGCGCACGTCGATCACGTCCAGGCCATACCGTTCCGCGAACGCCCGGCGGGACGCCAGGGTCTCGGGGAAGAGCAGGCCGGTATCGAGGAAGTACACCGGGATCGGCAGCCGGTGCACGCCGATCATGTGGGCGAGGATGATGCCTGTGCCGCCGAAGCTGCAGGTGAAGCCGGGGCGTTCGAAGCGCGCGGCCGTCCAGCGCAGGATCTCTTCGGCGTCGACACCGGTGAAGTCTGGCGTTTCGACGGCGTCCGGCTGCGGCAATCCCGACACCCCCACCCGGCGAAATACCGAGAACTCTACTAGGTTTACTCGCGTTTCACACCATAGCATACGCGCGAGGTGCCGGAAAGGCGGCTCGGCCGAATTCGTCGGCTAGCGACAAGGTCGCGCCTATGCCGGCGCGACCTTGTCGGTGTCGGGTCCTTCGGGCGGGGACGGACCGGGTGCTTCGTCGAACAGGCCCGCGTAGACCGGGTGGCGCAGCTTGCCGTCGGGCAGGACCGACCGGTACCGCACGCGACATCGAAGGCCAGGCGCCACGGCCAGGAGCTGCTCGCCGGCCTTGGTCTTGTGGGCGAGCGCACTGCCCGCCCGCGCCCGCACGGCGTGGGCGGCCGCCGGCGGCAGGCCGGCCACACGGGCGACGGTGCGGCCCTCGCCGTCGGCGACATACACGGCGGCCAGGTGGTCCCCGTCGGACGCCTCGGCCGCGACCACGGAGAAGGTGCCCTCCTTGAGGTTCAGCACCTTTCGCCAGGCGGCGGAGCGGATACCCGGCCGGTAGGGGCTGCGCAGCTCCTTGGCCACCATGCCCTCCAGGCCGAGCGCGCAGACGGAAGCGAAGTAGCCCGTGCCCACGCCGACGACCCCCTCGGAGATGAGGAGCCGGTCGCTCGGCACGATCCGGTCGACCAGCCGCGCCCGGCGCTCGCGCAGCGGCAGCCCGACGAGGTCCTCGCTGCGCCAGCGCAGGAGGTCGAAGACCACGTACACGATCGGCTCGACGCGTCGCAAGAGGCGGGGGAAGTCGCTGCGCCCCTCGTGCAGCGCGACGATCTCGCCGTCGAGCAGGCACGGCGTGGCGAGCACCTCTGTCAGCGACGCTGCCAGGGCGGGCAGGTCGCGCCCCAGATCGCGACCGCTGCGGCTCCACAGGTGCACCCGGCCGGACTCGGTGCGCTCGACGAGGGCGCGGTAACCGTCCCACTTGATCTCGAACAGGAAGCCCGGGTCGTCAAACGGCGCCCCCGCCTCGCGGGCGAGCATAGGAGCGAGGGGGCGGCGGGGGGGCGGGGTCGCTTGCGGCACGTCGTCCTCTCCCCTCTCCTCCCGGGCCCACCGCCGCCGGCTCGCGCGCGTCGGGCTGGGCAGACGCGAGCGACGCGCGCAGGGCCTCCATCAGATCGATCACCTTGGCACTTTCCTCACGATGCGGCGCCCGGGCGGTTTCGCCCGCCGCCATCTTGTTGCCGACGAGCGCCGTCAGCGCCTCGCGGTACCGGTCGGGATTGTCCTCGGGCCTAAACGGCGCCGCGAGGGCGCGGACCAGGTCGCGTGCCAGGTCGAGCTCACCGGGACGCAGAGCCGCCGCCTCGCCGACCTGGATCTCGCCTGCGGGACGCACCTCGTCCGCGTCGAGGAGCGTCTCGAGGTGAAGGACGCCCGAGGTTCCCGCTCGCACCAGCGCCCAGCGCTCGCGACGGCGCAGCATAATGCGCACGACCGCGCTGCGTCCCTCGTCGGCCATGGCCTGGTGGAGGAGCTGATAGGCCTTGGCGCCGCCCGGGGCCGGCTCGAGATAGTACGTCTTGGCGAAGAAGAGGGGCTCGACGCTGTCGATCGGCACGAACCGTTCGATCTCGACGACGTGCTCCGGGCCTCGCGGCAGGGCGTCCAGTTCCTCCTCCCGAAGGAGCACGAACGTGTCGGGCGCGGCCTCCACGCCGAGGCCCATCTCGTCCGGGCTCACCTCCTGTCCGCAGGCGCTACATACCTTGCGGTACTGTACGGGAGCGGCGCACGTTGCGTGCAGGTAGCGCATGCGCACGTCCTTCGACTCGGTGGCGGCGTACAACCGCACCGGCACGGTTACGAGTCCGAAGGACAAGACACCCTTCCACAGGCTGCGCAAGCGGCGTCACCTCCGCCGTTATCCTTCCCCGCGCACCACACCAGGGGGCGACACGGATGCCGTGGCACACGCGCGTGACCGGGCTGTTGGGCATCGAGCGACCGATCGTCCAGGGGGGACTTGCCCACCTGGCGTTCGCGGAGCTTTGCGCGGCGGTGTCGGAGGCGGGCGGCCTGGGTCAGATCACCGCGATGACCACCGGTTCGCCGGGCGCGCTTCGCGCCGAGATGGCCGGCGTTCGCCGCCTGACCCGGCGCCCGTTCGCGGTGAACCTGGCGATCGGCCACGAGCCCGTCGAGCCCTACCTTGACGTCGCCCTCGAGGAGGCGGCTCCGGTGCTGAGCGTGACGGGCGGCAACCCGGAGGCGGTGCTTCGCCGCAGCGAGGCCGCGCGGATTCCTCGCCTCGTCCTCGTCGCCGGCGTGCGCGCGGCGCGAAAGGCGCAGGATCTCGGCGCCGAGGCGGTGATCGCGGTCGGCTTCGACGGCGGCGGCCATCTCGGCCGCGACGACGTCGGCACGCTGGCGCTCGTGCCGCGCGTCGCCGAAGCGGTCGACATTCCGGTGCTCGCCTCGGGCGGCGTCGTCGACGGCCGCGGCATGCTCGCGGCGTTCGCGCTCGGCGCGGAGGGCGTCGAGATGGGCACGCGGTTCGTCGCGACGCGCGAATGCCGCGCCCACCCGCGGTACAAGGACGCACTCGTGGCGGGGCGCGAGGTGGACACCGTCATCATCGAGCGCTCGGTCGGTCGGCCCGGGCGTGTCCTCGACGGTCCGTTCGCGCGCGAGATCCTGGCCCGCGAGGCCGGCGGCGCGGACATCCAGGACCTTCTGCCGCTGATCGAAGGTGCGCGCAACCGCCGGGCGGCGCTCGACGGCGACTTGGAGAACGGCTTCGTCTGGGCGGGGCAGGGCGTGGGCGGGATTCGTGATGTGCCCACGGTAGCCGAACTGTTCGAACGCATGGACGGCGAGTACGCGCAGGCGTTGGCGCACTGCGGCGGCGCAGGTCGCGCCGAAGCACGCTCCTGACCACCTGCGGGCGCATGCGGGCTATGGGACGAACACGTCGGCGGTGCTTGCGATCGGTCCGGCATAGGGCAGGGCCCCGGGGAACGCCCGGGGCCCTGTGCGGTCGTGGATATGGCTGGCGGGACTTGGGGGTTCGAGGCACGTGTGTGTGCGCCACGGTCCCGCTCGTACGGCGGAGAACGTTGTGATCCCGCTTGCGGTTCCGCCACCTGCACGTACGGCACACTGGCGGCAGGCGCCGATCGGTTAGGGGATGCTCAATGTGATCGTGGCCGCTGCTCCGTCGCTGAGATCGCCGTTGGCCGTGACCACCCGAACCGCTACCAGGTCACCCGGGCTGACCGCAACCGTTCCGGACGCAAGCGCATTGCAGTTTCCTGAGGCGACGGTTGCGGTGATGCCCGTGCTGGCGGGGGCATTGGTGCAATCCCGACTGAGCCATATCGTGGCCGTTACCGGGAACCGGTTGGCTGCGGTTTCGTCTCGAACGCTGAAGGCGAGCCCCGTGATGGTCGCTGTCTGTGCGATGACCACACTGACGGGGAAGAACGAGACGTCATCCGTGCCTAGGCCAATGAAGCTGCCGCTGCGCAGGGCGGAGAACGATGATAGGTAGAGCGTGCTGCCGCCGGCGCCCGTCGCACCCGTCGGTCCCGTGGGTCCGGTCGGTCCCGTGGGACCCGTGGCACCGGTCGCGCCTGTGGCACCCGTGGCACCCGTGGGTCCCGTGGGTCCGGTCGGTCCCGTGGCACCCGTGGCACCGGTCGCGCCTGTGGCACCCGTGGCACCCGTGGGTCCCGTGGGTCCGGTTGGACCGCTGGGTCCCCTGGGTCCGGTCGGCCCTGTTGCACCCGTGGGACCCGTGGCACCGGTCGCGCCCGTGGCCCCTGTGGGACCCGTGGCACCCGTGGGTCCCGTGGGTCCGGTTGGACCGCTGGGTCCCCTCGGTCCGGTCGGCCCTGTTGCACCCGTGGGACCTGTGGCTCCGGTCGCGCCCGTGTCCCCTGTGGCACCCGTCGCGCCGGTAGGCCCGGTGGCTCCGGTCGGTCCCGTCGGCCCAGCCGCGCCGCTGAATCCCCTGGGTCCGGTCGGCCCTGTTGCACCCGTGGCCCCTGTGGCGCCGGTTGCGCCCGTCGCTCCGGGATCGCCGGTCGCCCCCGTGGCGCCCGTCGCTCCGGGATCGCCGGTCGGCCCCGTCGGTCCAGTGGCTCCGGTCGGCCCCGTAGCTCCTGTCGGTCCGCTGAATCCCCTGGGTCCGGTCGGCCCTGTTGCACCCGTGGCCCCTGTGGCGCCGGTTGCGCCCGTCGCGCCGGTATCGCCGGTCGCCCCCGTGGCGCCCGTCGCTCCGGGATCGCCGGTCGGCCCCGTCGGTCCAGTGGCTCCGGTCGGCCCCGTAGCTCCTGTCGGTCCGCTGAATCCCCTCGGTCCGGTCGGTCCCGTTGCACCCGTTGCGCCCGTGGCGCCGGTATCGCCGGTCGCTCCCGTGTCGCCTGTGGCACCCGTGGGTCCGGTGGGACCGGTCGGTCCGCTGAGTCCCCTCGGCCCTGTCGGTCCGGTTGCCCCTGTCGCTCCCGTGGCTCCCGTCGCCCCGGTATCGCCGGTAGACCCGGTCGCTCCGGTTGCACCCGTAGCACCGGTAGCTCCGGTGGCACCCGTGTCGCCCGTAGCACCTGTTGCTCCGACCGGTCCGCTGAGTCCACGCGGACCGGTCGGTCCGGTAGCGCCGGTGGCACCCGTTGCCCCGGTCGGGCCGGTGGGTCCGGCTGGTCCCGTGGCTCCTGTCGCCCCGCTCGAACCCGTCGCCCCTGTCGGCCCCGTGGCGCCGGTGCCGCCGGTGAGTCCGGTAGCTCCGGTGGCGCCGGTAGCACCGGTCAACCCCGTCGGTCCGGTTGGACCGGTGACCCCGGGAGCACCTGTCGCTCCTGTGACACCGGTGGCACCGGTGGTTCCGGTTGCGCCCGTCGGCCCGGTCGGCCCCGTTGCGCCCGTGGGTCCGGTTGCCCCCGTGTCACCGGTGGGTCCGACCGGTCCGGTGCTTCCGGTCGGTCCTGTGGAGCCGGTGGGACCGGTAGCCCCTGTGTCCCCTGTCGCGCCCGTGGACCCGGTGGGCCCTGCCGGTCCCGTCGCACCGGTCGATCCGGTGGGTCCCGTGGCCCCTGCCGCCCCTCGCGGACCCGTGGTTCCGGTCGCGCCCGTGTCCCCGGTGGCCCCTGTCGCCCCTGTGGATCCGGTCGGCCCGGTCGCGCCGGTCACCCCGATGCCCGTGGCCCCGGTGGCCCCGGTGGCTCCCGTGGCGCCGGTGTCGCCCGTGGCCCCTGTCGGTCCCGTTCCCGTGGCTCCGGTTGCGCCCGTGGCCCCGGTTGCGCCTGTGTCGCCGGTCGGTCCCGCCGGTCCGGTTGCGCCCGTGGCCCCGGTTGCCCCTGTCGGTCCCGTCTCGCCGGTTGCTCCAGTCGGTCCCGTGGCGCCCGTCGCGCCGAACCCTGTAGATCCTGTTGGTCCAGTCGGTCCGGTGGATCCCGTTGCACCCGTGGCCCCTGTAGGCCCTGTCGCACCGGTCGCGCCAAAGCCCGTGGCCCCGGTTGCCCCTGTCGCGCCGGTGGCGCCCGTTGCCCCTGTCGCGCCAAAGCCCGTGGCCCCGGTTGCCCCCGTCGCGCCGGTCGCGCCGACCCCCGTTGCTCCCGTGGACCCTGTCGCACCGGTCGCGCCCGTCGGCCCGGCCGGTCCGGTCGGTCCCGTGCTGCCCGTCGGTCCGGCAGGTCCGGTGGGTCCAGTGCTACCGGTGGACCCCGTAGCTCCGGTCGATCCGGTGGCTCCGGTCGATCCGGTGGCCCCGGCCGGTCCCGACGTCCCGGTCGGCCCCGTTGGACCGGTAGGTCCGGTCGGACCGGTGGGTCCCGATGGGCCGGTGGGTCCGGTGGGTCCGGTTGGACCGGTCGGGCCTGTTGCGCCGCCGCTGGGTCCGGTAGGTCCCGTCGGCCCGGTGGGCCCGGTAGGCCCCGTGGGCCCGGCCGAACCGGTGGAACCTGTCGGTCCGGTGGGTCCGGTGGGTCCCGTCGGACCCGTCGGCCCGGTCGGTCCCGTGTGCACACAGGGCCACGGCCACCCGTCGCTCGTATCGCCGGCCCCCGCGGCCCCGACAGGCAATCCGGGCCCGTGTCCGGGTTCCGGGTGTGGCTGACGGTCGCTGAACGTCTGCCACACGGTTCCCCGAGCGGGACCGCGCCGCTGCCGTGTTCGTGGCGTCTGGGGCTGGATTGGAAGCCATCCCATCCGCGTGCCTCCCTGATGCTGCCATCGTGGGCGCGGCTTCGGTCGGCTTCGTCCCCGTTCGACGTCCAGCCGCGCCCCGGTCAGGCTATGGTCGGGCGGTCTGGACGTGCGTTCCGTCGACGCGCACCACGACCGACAGGGCACACGCGTTCGCGCGCGTACATACCCTGCCGGTCGTGGGGGTGTCCGCTTGGTGTCGATCAGCCTGTGCATGATCGTGAAGAATGAAGAGGCGGTAATCGCGCGCTGCCTGACATCGGTTCGTGCCCTGGTGGACGAGATCGTCGTCGTGGACACGGGCTCTTCGGACCGCACGAAGGAGATCGTGCGCACCTTCACCGACCGCGTGTACGACTTCCCGTGGATCGACGACTTCGCCGCCGCTCGCAACGCATCGTTTGCCTACGCAAGCAAGGACTTTGTCATGTGGCTCGACGCCGACGACGTGTTGCGCGGTGAGGACGCCGAGGCGTTCGCGCACCTCAAAGAGGGCCTGTCGCTACAGGTCGACGCCGTGTCGATGCGGTACAATCTGGCCTTCGACGAGGCGGGCCATGTCACGTTCTTCAGCCGCCGCGAGCGCCTGGTGCGGCGCGAACGGGGCTTCCGTTGGGTGGGCGCGGTGCACGAGTACCTGGAGGTTGGTGGCAACATCGTGCACAGCGATGTGGCGGTTACGCACCGTCCCCCGCCCCAGGACCCGGATCCCGACCGGAACCTGCGCATCTATGAAGCGCGCGTTCGCCGCGGCGAAGCGCTCGGGCCGCGCGACCTGTACTACTTCGCCAACGAGTGCCTCGACCGCGGCATGTACGAGCGGGCGGCCGACCTCTACCGCAGGTTTCTCGACACCGGCGACTGCTGGATCGAGGATGCCATCGCGGCCCACGGCAAGCTCGCGGATTGCCTCGCCCGGCTGGGACGGGCAGACGAGGCCTTGGCATCGACCCTGAACACGTTCGCCCTGGACGTGCCGCGGCCAGAGACCTGCTGCCGCCTCGGCTGGTACTGGATGGAGCGATCGGAGTGGCGCAGGGCGATCTTCTGGTACCGGCTTGCCGCGACGCTGGAGCCGCCCGCGCAGCCCTGGAGCTTCACCCGCACCGACATGTCGACCTGGCTGCCGCACATCCAGCTGTGCGTGTGCTACGACCGCCTCGGCGAATACCGGCTCGCCTACGAGCACAACGAGATGGCGCGGTCGTTTCGCCCATCGGACCCGCAAGTGCTGCACAACAAGCGCTACCTGGAGACGGTCCGCAGCCAGGGTCCGCGCGCCGGCGAGGCGGCGACCTCGGCCTGACGGAGCGAGCCGGCAGCGGCGTCCCGCGTTGCGCGCCCACATATACATCGGCCAGCCGAGGGCCGCCGGGGGGGACGGACGCCTTGCCCACGTCGACGCCAACCCAGGAGGACTACCTGAAGGCCATCTGGCAGCTCATCCGCGCCCACGGCTACGCCCGCGTCAGCGACATCGCCGAGCGCCTGGGTGTCAGCCACGCCTCGGTCAGCCGGATGGTGCGCCGGCTGCACGAGGACAACCTGACAACCTTCGTGCCCTATCGCGGGCTCAACCTTACGCCCGCCGGGCAGCGACGCGGTCGTGAGCTCGTCCATCGCCAGGTCGTGCTGGACGCCTGGCTGGAGGCTCTTGGCGTTCCCGAGGGACCGGCGCGGGACCGAACCCTGGAGGGCGTCGAGCACCACTTCGGACCCGAGACCATGACCCGCATCGAACAGCTCGTGCGCTACATCGCCGCGCACGAAGCCTGGTGGCAGGCGTTTCGCGATGACGCCACGCCGCCGGCAACGCCCCCGTAGGCGCATCCGGCCGCCGCGCCCCGCCGATGCTAGGCGCGGAGGTGGCAAGGCTGCCCTGGTACGAGTACGTCGCCCGTGGCGCGGTGCTGGCCGTCGCGCTCCTGATCGTGACGCGCATCGCCGGCAAGCGGTTCGTCGGCGAGATCAGCCCCGTCGACGTCGTGGTCGCGATCTCGGTCGGCACGATCGCCGGCTCGAGCACGATCACGGCGTCGGTGCCCCTCTGGGCCGGCCTTCTGGCGCTGGCGACGTGGGGCGCGTTCGAATGGGTGAGCGTTTGGCTGTCGAGCCGCCACCCCTCCATGGAGCGCATCCTGATCGGCTCGGCCACCACGCTCGCGCAGGACGGTGAGGTGCGCCGGTCGGGCCTGCATTCGGCCATGCTGTCGCCGGAGACGCTGGCGTCGCTGCTTCGCGCGCGGGGCGTGGACGACCTGTCCGAGGTGCGCGCCGTATACATCGAGCCGTCCGGCAAGATCGGCCTGGAAAAGCCGAAGCGGGCCAAGGCGGCCCGCCCCGCGCTCGGCTGAGCGCAGCCGCTACCGTACCGCCGCGAACGGGTCGTGAAAGATGGGCGGGCGCGGCCAGTCGCCGCGGGCGTCCTCGACGCGGGCGGCAACGTCGAGGATGAAGCCGTCGCGCGCCTCGCCGCCGCAGACCTGCAGGCTGATCGGCATGCCGTCCGCGCTGAGGGCGACCGGCAGGCTCACCGCGGGGACGCCGAGGAAGGCGAACGGGCCCGTGTACAAGGTGATCCCGCCCAGGTCGCGGACCTTGGCCTCGCCGCCTTCCCAAGGCGCGGTGACCGGCAGCGTGGGCAGGACGACCGCATCGACGGCGCTGCGTCGGAGCAGGGCCGCCCACTCGGCGCGCAGGACCTCGCGCACCAGGCGGGCCCTGTAGTAGTCCGGGGCGCTCAGCACGGCGCCGGCCAGGAGGCGGCCGCGCGACGCTTCGCTGTACCCTTGCCAGCGTGCGGCGAGCCGGTCCTGGTGGATCTCGAGGGCTTCGCTGTACAGGATCACGAGCGCGGCGGCGTTGGCGTCCTCCCACGGGAAGGGCGGCAGGGACACCAGTTCGCAGGCGTGGTCGGGCAGGCGCTGGACGACGGCCGCACATGCCTCCTCGACCTCGCGGTCGGCCGGGTGCGGCGGCTCGACCACGCCGATGCGCAGCGGCCGGTCGCCGGTCGGCGGCATATGGTCGCGCGACAGACCCTCGAACAGGCGGCGCGTGTCGGCCACGGTGCGGGCCAGTACGCCGACGTGGTCGAGCGTGCCCGACAGCGGGATGACGCCGGACGTGGCGATCGCGCCGCGGGTGGGCTTCATGCCTACCGTCCCGCACCAGGCGGCGGGGAATCGCACCGAGCCCAGCGTGTCCGTGCCGACCGAGCCGAAGCCGAGGCCCGCGGCGACGGCGCTGCCACTGCCGCTCGACGAGCCTCCGCTCGAACGGTCGAGGTTCCACGGGTTGCGCGCCGACCCGAAGTCGGGGTGGACGACCCCGTTGGCGTACTCCAGCAGGTTGACCTTGCCGAACACGATGGCGCCCTGGGAGCGCAGGCGGCCAACGACCGTGGCATCGCGGCGCGCCGGTTCCGGGTCCGACGCCATGCTGCCGGCGGTCGTCGGCACGCCCTGCACGTCGATCAGATCCTTGACCGTCACGGGTACGCCATCCAGCTGCGACAGCGGGCGCCCCTGGGCGTACCGCTGCGCCGAGGCCAGAGCGTCGGCGCGGGCCGTGTCCGGCATGAACCGCGTGAACGCGTTCAGGTCCTCGTTGAGCTGTTCGGCGGCGGCCAGGTGATCCTCCAGCACGTCGACCGGCGAACAGGTCCCGTCCCAGTACAGGCGCACCAGACGCCCGATCTCGCCCGTCATACGCGGATCGGCCGCCACCCATCGGCCGCCGGGGGCAACGGGTAGCGCCATACCCGGTCGCGTAGCGCCGTCAGGAGGTGCGCCTCCTCGGCCGCGTCCTCCACCTCTTCGCGCCGGGCGACGATGCCCAACCGCTCGGCGAGATGGGCGACCGCTTGGGCGTCAGGGTCGTCGAAGTGCAACGCCGTCCCTCCATGCGAGCCCAGGCTCGGTTCCGTGATGCCCGTTTCGATGCATTCGCCAGCGTTTCCCTCCATTCCCTCAGGGGAAAGCGTCTGTCGCACGGGCGCACCTTCGTGCAAGCGGCGCCGGAGGGGTTGGGCAGCGGCGGACCGAAACCGGAAGCGAGGGGATGCACGCTGCGCCGCGTCAGGCGTCGGGCGCCATGCCCGGCTCTTCGAACCACGCACGGAGGAGGCGGCAGGTCCATGCAATACACGGTGGTGGGCTCGGGCGCGATCGGCGGCACGGTCGGTGCCCACATGGTGCGCGCGGGCGAGGACGTCGTGTTCGTCGATGCCGACGCTGCCCACGTCCAGGCCATGAACGAGCGCGGGCTGACGATCAAGGGGTTTCGCGAGACCTTCACGGTGCCCGCGAGGGCATACCTGCCGGACGACGTTCCCGGCCCCCTCGAGGCCGTCGTTCTGGCGGTGAAGGCGCAGCACACGGAGGCGGCCTTGCGCGCGGTGGCGGACAGGCTCCGCCCGGACGGCTTCGTCGTATCGCTCCAGAACGGCTTTTGCGAGACCGTCATCGAGGGGATCGTCGGCCGTGAGCGCACCGTCGGCGCCTTCATCAACTTCGGCGCCGACTACCTGGAGCCGGGCCTGATCCACTTCGGCGGCATGGGTGCGTTCGAGCTGGGTGAACTCGACGGGCGCAGGAGCGAGCGGGTGCTCGCGCTCCAGCGGGCGTTTTCGCCCTGGGGGCCGGTGCACGTCACGGACAATATCTGGGGCTACCTGTGGGCCAAGATGGGCTACGCCAACATGGCGTTCGCGACGGCGATGGTGGACGCGGACGCCGGCGAGGTGATCGACCGCTACCGCCTTCTCATGGCGGAGCTCATGGCCGAGGTGTACGACGTCGCGGCCGCGCAGGGCGTCCACCCGGAGCCCTTCGACGCGATCCGGCCCGAGATCTACCATCCCCGCGGACGGGCGGAGGCGGAGATCCTCGCCTCGTTCGAGCCCATGGTCCACCCGGCCATCCGCAGCGAGAAGCGCCGGACCGGCGTCTGGCGCGACCTGTGGGTGCGCCACCGGCCGACCGAGATCGACTACCAGCCGGGCCTCGCGGCAGCGATCGGCGCGCGACACGGCCTTGCCATGCCGCTCACGCGTCGCAACGTGGAGCTCATCCACGACCTGGAGCAGGGGCGACGGGAGATCGGCTGGGAGAACGTCGAGGAACTCGAGCGCCTGCGCCGCGACCTGGCCGCCCCGACGCAGCGCTAACACCTCGGGCCAGGAATCCGTCCCGGCCGGGGGCCGCGGCACATGGTGCCTCGGCCCCCGGCGCTTGCGCCTCCACGTCGAAGAGCGTGCGGGAGGCGGCGAGCTTGCCCGTTGCGGCAAGCGGACCGGCATGCGTTCGGGCACGGCGGGGCGGTGAACGCCTTGTCGTGGACCCCCGCCGCGACCCGCGGCAACCCACCTCAGGCCGTTGACCTTCCCCTTGGGGCACGCCGCACCATGCGCACGGACCCACGCGCCGACTCCCGTGGAGGAATGCCTGTGGCGTACGTGACGATCGGGGAGTTCTCCAGGCGAAGCCGGCTGTCCGCGAAGGCCCTGCGCCTCTACGACGAGCTCGGGCTTGTCACGCCTGAGCGGGTGGACCCGGACACCGGGTACCGCCTGTACAGCGAGAGCCAGGTGGAGCGGGCCCGATTGGTCGGCCTTCTGCGCCGTCTCGGCATGCCGCTGGCGGTGATCGGTCGGACCTTGTCGCTCGACGGGCCGCAGGCATCCCAGGTCCTCGCACGGTGGTGGGCCGCAGAGGTGGCCGCAGCCGCGGAGCGCAGCGCGTTGGTCCGTTACGCCCAGACGTGGCTTGAAGGGGGAGTTCCGGGAATGTACGACGTCCAGGTGAGGACGCTGCCGGCGCGCACCGTCGTGTCGGTCCGCCGGCATGTGGATCGCGGGGCCGTCGACGGCTTCGTGGTAGAGGCCTTCGCACGCCTGTCCGCTACCGGGCCATGGCTCGAGGGAATCGCCGGTGCGCCGTACCTGGTGTTTTACGGCGAGGTAAGCGAGGACAGCGACGGACCCGTGGAGGTGTGCCGGCCGGTCGCCGCGGCGTGCGATGCCATGGACACGGTCGGCCCGGAGGTGCAATGCCGGCTCGAGGCCGTGCACGACGAGGCCTACGTGCGCCTCGCGCTCCGGGACCTCGGCTGGCCTGCGGTGCTTCCGGTCATCGACGCACTCGACCGGTGGGTGCGCGAGAACGGACGCGAACCGGCCGGAGACCTGCGCGAGGTGTTTATCGCCGATCCCCGGACGGCCGCGCCGGAAACGCTCGTCTGCGACCTGACGATGCCGCTGCGATAAACGTCCGGCCAGCCACACCGCCGCACCAGCTCTCGCGGGCGCCGCCAGCGCATCCGGCGCGGCGAGGGCGTCGTCTGGCTGGCCGACACCATCATCGGGCGCAGGGCGTTTGCGGCCGGGACACGCCGGTCGGGGCGCCGCGCCCCGACCGGAAAGGAACGCATGTGCGGTCTGCCGGGTTAGCCCGACACCGCCGGCGGCACCTCGGCGAGCTGTTCGGCCGCAGGCCGGGCGGCTCGTTCGTCGCCGGGCGCATGCGACCACAACGGGGACGGCAGGGCGTAGCGGCGCACGACACGCTCGCCCGGGCGCGGCCCGCTGCCGGCGACCGCCTCGATCGCCGCTTCCACCGCCAGCTGGCCGGGACGGGCAAGGTCCGCGGCGGCGACGAGAAGGGCGCCCAGGGCGGCGCGCGCGCCCGGCGGCACGATCGCCTCGCGCTCGAGCGTCGCGTCGGGCGCGGCGGCCCGGACGCGCACGCGGCAGGTCCAGCCCGAGTCGTTGACCGCGACCAGCGGCACGGCCACGCGGGCGGCGCCTCGCGGTCGCGTGAGCGGCACGAGCGCGACCGCGCACACCGACGCGAGCTGGTCGCGAAGCGCCGCGAAGGCCGCCTTCGGCCGCCGTTCGTGGTCGAGGATCGACCAGGTCACGCCCTCGGCCGCGTCCGCCCAGAGAAAGCCGAAGAAGCCCGCGACGGCCGGGTCGGGCCGGCTGCGCAGGCGATCGATGAAGGCGGCGTGCAGGGCCGCCTGGTAGGCCTGCGTACGCTGGATGACGGCGCCCAGGTCGAGGCCGCGCACGCCGACGTTGCGTTCGAGCAGGCCGGGTTGGGCCATGTGGGACGAGGCCAGGCGCTCCCAGTCGAGGTCGGTCGGCCGCTCCGGCACGAACCGCGCGGCGGTCTCGCGCACGGGCATGCTCTGGGCGCCGAACTCGGTCACCCAGCGGGCGACGAACGGGATGAGGCGCAAGGCCGTGTCCAGGTTGCCGAGGCGTCCGAACTCGGGATACCAGCCCATGTACAGGTGGCTGTCCTCGCCCGGCCGGCGCGCCAGCACGCCCGAGTGCGACTGAACGTGCATGGTTCCGGCGGCGAGCGCCTGCGTCGGCCCGACATGCGGGTCGGTGGGTGCCGGCGTCGCCGCGGCGACCAGGGCACGATCCCACACGTCGCGGTTGCCGCTCCACACGAAGGTCTGGGCCAGCGCGCGCAGCCGCGGCAGGAGGCGGCGGTCCGCGGGGCCGACGACGCCGACGGGCTCGTTGTGGGCCGTCAGCCAGACGACCGACGGATGGGCGGCGAGGCGGCGCACGATCCGTCCGATCTCGACCGCGGCGTCGGGGAAGGCGGCGGGGGCGTAGCGCCATTGCAGCGGGCCGTCCTGGAACAGGAGCATGCCGAGGCGGTCGGCGGCGGCGTACAGACCGGGGTGGTCCAGATGGGCATGTACCCGCAGCGCATCGAGGCCGCGCTCACGCGCCGCCGACATGTCGTCCGCGCACAGGGCGGCCGTCGAGTGCGCCAGGTAGGCGCGCGACGGGCCGTAGTTCCAGCCGCGCACCCGGATGGGCCGGCCGTTCACCACGAGCCGCCGGTGCCGGTCGACGCGCACCGTACGCAGGCCGACCCGGACCGCCCGGCGGGCCGTGGCCCCGTCCGTGGCGACGCGAACGGCCAGATCGTATCGCGCGGCCTCGGCGGCGCCGGTGCGCGACCACGGCTCCCAGGGCATCGGCGCCGGCACGCGCAGGGGCAGGGCGAGGGCGCTGCGGCCCGGCGGCAGCGTGAGCGCGAGGCGGGCGTTGACCGGCGTCGCCCCTGCACCCGGCGGCGGCGCCAGCCGCACGCGGACATCGGCGGTGCCGCCCAGGCGGGCGTCGACGCGCGCATGCACCGTGACCTCGGCCTCGTCGGGGGCAAGGCGCCTCGTCTCGAGCCACAGCGCGTCGACGCGCAGCTCTCCGCCGGCCTCCAGGCGGACCGGCCGCCAGATCCCGCCCGGGTTCATCGCCGGCGGCAGGCAGTCCCAGTGGGAGAAGACGCCTGTCGCCAGCTCCTTGCGGTCGAGCGGCTGGGGCGGGCAGGCCACCTCGACGCGCAGCTCGTTGTCCCGGTCGCGCAGCAGATCGGTGATGTCGAACCGGATCTCCCCGCTGGCGCCCGAGACGCGGCCGACATACCGGCCGTTCACGCTCCAGTCGGAAATGAAGAACGCGCCGCCGCAGGCGACCTCGACGCGGCGCCAGGACGGACGGTCGAACCGGGTCACGTAGACGAACGGCCCCGGCTCGCCCCGAAACGCGGCCTGGAGATCCCACTGGTGCGGCACACGGACCTCGCACCCGCGCTCGGGCGCTCCGGCAGGGTGCACCGTCCAGGTCCGCAGGCGGACCGAGCGGACGGCCAGGCCAGGCCGGCGCCGCGGCTGTCCGGAGGCGCGCGCGCCGCTCACGGTGCGGGCGGCCCGGCCAGCCGCCGCATGACGTCGACAAGGGCGCCGACGGGAGATCCGGGCGGCACCTGCACGTGCACCGTGTATGCGTCGGCCGCCAGCGCATCGACCCGCACGCCGTCCGGCAGCCCCGCCTCGCGCAGGGCCGTGCGCACCTCGTCCAGGGAGACGCGGTAGGGAATCGGCAGCGACGCGCCCTGATCGGCCTCGATCGGCTCGATGCGCACCACCGACGCGACGGCGATGGCGTTCGGGATGACGAGCCGGCCCGCCGCGCTGTCAAGGACGCTGTAGAACAGGGTGACCTCGCGGACGGTGCCGGCGTACTCCACGCCACCGAAGCTGGAACTGCGGACCATGATCCGCTGGCCGACGGCGTACGGGTGGAGCAGGAGGACGAGCATGCCGCCGAACATGTTGCCGAGCGCGCTTTGCGCGGCGATGCCCAGAACGATGCCGGTGACTGCGCCGCCGACCAGGATGTTGCCCAGGTTGACGTGCAAGAGGCCGAGGATGCCCAGCAGCACGTACAGGTAGCCGAGCGTCGTGAAGACCGTGGCGAACAGGTTCCAGGCCCGACGCTCGTTCGCATCGTGCACGTCGTCGCGTCTTCCGACGAGCTGACGCCGGCCGGCCGCGACGAGAGCGCCCCCGACGACCAGCCAGGCGGCAGCGAGGGCGAGATGCTCGAGCGGTCCCAGCGACTTCGGCACGCCGAGCCGGCCGAGGTCGGTAGCGACCACGGCGCAGGCGACAAGACCCGCTCCGACGAGGCCGAGGTGGCGCCAGACGCGGCGTCTGGCCGTTGCCGCTTGCGTGTCGACCGTCATGGCGCTCCCTCCCGACCGTGTCGAGATGGTACGCCCCAAGTCTAGGAACGTCGAACGCCGCGGGTCAATGCGCGCGCCATCCAGGGAAGGGTGCGACAGGAAGGATGCGCGTCAGGCGTGGGCGGGTGGCGTCGCGAAACTGGCCACGGACGCCACCGCGCGCGACAGCACCGGTGCCGGGTTGCGTTCGAGGCCGGTCGCCGCCAGGCAGAACGCAGCCACCGGCCGACCGGCCGCGATCACGTAGCCGACGGAACTGCCCTGGGACGCGGCGTTGCCCTCGACGGCACGGACCGTCACGGCGCGGCCCGCCGTCGGAACAAGGGGCAGGAGGGCCGGGACCTGCGCCGTGGCGCCCCTGGCCGCGGCCCACCGCGCCAGCGTCCGGGCACAGCCGTATGTTGCGGCAAGGTCGTCGGTGCCGATGCCGAGCGGGTCGCCGAGGGTCGGCGGTGGCGCTCCCGATCCCAGACGTCGCAGGTCGGTCGCCGCGCGGCCGAGCGCGATCGCCACGGCGCCTGCCCCGGGCACGCCATGCAGCGCACCGCCCAGCATTGCGGCCACGTCCCACGCGGTCGTCGGGCCGGGGGCGGCGAGCAGGCCGCTGACCATCGCCGACAACGACTCGCCCGGTACGCTCGCGAGCGCCGGCGCGACGGCCGGAATCGGCGCGCGCCGCACGGCACTGCCGACGCGCACGCCGTCCGCGCGCAGGTCGGCCTGGAACAGGATGCCGGCCATCAGCGCCGGATCGGGCGCCGCGCGCAGGAAGACGGCGCCCAGCCGCTGGTTGACGCCGATGGTACCGGTGACGACGAGGTGGCTGGTGCCGGGCTGCGGCCACACCGCAAGGGTCTGGCCCGTGCCCGAGACGGTACGGGCCTCGTTTGTCACCTGCACCGGCGTCGCGGCGGGAACGACCTCGATGGTCGGCGCCTGGCCGATCCGCCGGCCAGGCAGAACGGCGAGCGAGTACAGGCCGTCGCCCACCGTGAGCGCATCGCCGGCGATCGTCGGCGCCGTACCGGCCGTCTGCCACGGCCAGGCGGCGACCGACGTGGGCGGCAGGGCGCTGTCGTCGACGGTGATCCCGGCCGTCACGTCGCGCACCCCGAGCGCCTGGACCTGGCGCGCCAGCGTCGCCAGCTGCCCTGCGTTCAGGTCCGGATCGAGACCGCCCACGAGCCCGATGCTGCCGTGTACGGTGGTGCCGCTCAAGGTACCGTCGACGACGGCACGCGTGGACAGCGAGACCGACGGCGACGCGGCGGACAATGCCGCCCCGCCGACGAACACCGCGCCGGTCCCGGTCAGGGGAAGGAGCGTGTCGCCGTTCAGGTTGAACGAAGGGGCGGACGCCCCGATCGGCCAGACGGTCCCGGCCACCTCGCTGCCCGGCCCGGCCGCCGACAGCGCCGCCCGGACGGCGTCCGCCGTGGCCGGGGAAACCGTCGCCGCCGCCACCGGCGACTTGCCCACGCCGCCGTGGACGACCACCTGGGCGGCGGCGTCGAGGGCGAGCACCGCCAGGCGGGCAGCCGCGCCTGGCGAGGGCAGGCCCGTGGCAAGCAGCGCGACGATCCGGTCCGGGCCTGTGCCGCCGACGGGCGGCACCCGCGCCACCAGGGACAGGTCGTGTCCCGACGCGGCATAGATGCCCGTCGCGCCGGCGGGCGCCACGGGGAGCACGGTGCCAAGCGGGGGAAGGGCCGCGAGGAGCGACGTCCCCCAGGCGTGCAGGCCCGCCACCGCAAGGACCTGGGCGAGGGTCGAGGCCGAGGCGACATCGCCGGCGGCGAGGCCGCTACCGTCCGTGCCGGCGCCGCCCCCGCCACCGATGGCGTCGATGAAGCGCTGCACCACCCGGGCGTCCGCGCTCGGTCCGCACGGGGCCGTCGGGACCGGACGGCACAGCAGGCGGTACAGCGCCTCGGCCTGCGCCACCTCGGGCACGACGCCGCCGGCCTGGGCCGACGCGCTCCACAAGCCGGGCATCCAGGCGGCCAACGCGGCCGAGGCGTGGCCGGCAAGCAGGGTCGAGCCGGGCACCGGCGTGCCTACCGCGACGCCGCCTTGCACCGCCACGCCGTCGGCCGCAAGGTCGCGGCGCAGGAGGGTGCCCAGCACGTGCGCCGGGTCGGGTGGGTACACTGTCACCAAGGTCGGCGGGCTGCCGACCGGGACCGATCCCGCAAGCTCGATCTGGGTGCCGGACGCGTTCATCGTCGCGCTCACCGTCGCGACCCTGCCCGCCTTGGCCGCGATGGTCGGCAGCTCGCCGATGACCGGCACGAGGCCCGCGGGCGAGGCGCGCACCACCGCCGCCTGGCCGGCCTTGGCGGCGGGCGAGACGGTGAGCGTGATGGCGTCTGCGTCGACGGACAGCGCCGCCGCCGGCGGCTCGACGCCCGGCATGGCCTGGGCGACGCTCCAGCCCGCGGGCGTGGTCGGAAAGGCGAAGACGGTTCCGTCCACGACGATGTTGCCGGTGATCACGTGCGCGCGCAGCGACACCGCGTGCGCCAGGGCGGCCACGTCGGCCGCCGTGAGGGTCGCATCGCCGCCGCCCTCGATGGCGAGGTCGCCGAGGATGGTCCCGCTGCGGGGCGCGGGGGCGACGACGGCGGTGGACACGGTGGCGGTGGGACCGAGATGCCACAGCGCGGTGGCCGCCGTGACGAGGCTCCAGGCGATGCCGGCGGGAAGGCGGCCGCCGGCGTTGACCGCGGCCAGTGGGTGCGCCTGGCCCGGTTCGAGCACGACGGCGGAGACGCTCGCGCCTGGCACCGAGGCAGGGCTGACGGCGGTGGCGAGGGCCGCCTGCACCGCCCCGGAGGCGGGCGCCTTGGTTGTCGCCGTGGTCACGCCCGCGCCCAGCGCGCCACCCGCGCTTGTCGCCAGCAGGGCGAAGGCGCCCAAGGAGATCACCAGCGCGCGGCGCGCCGCCTGGCGCCTCACGTTCCCGTGCGGACGCACCCGCGATCCCCCCGGTCGGTCGACGCCGTTCGACGACTCATTGTAGGAACGCGTGTCCGGCACGGTCAATCGCGGGCGGCGCGCGTCTAGGAGATCGCCGTCGGTGCCGCGAATGAGCGCGAACGGGAAGCGCTGCGGGTGGGCGCATCCGCATGGCGATCGGAGGTGGGACACGATGGCGGATCCGACTGGACGCGATCCCTCGGCGGAGGAGGACCTGGCCGACGCGCGACGCCGCTGGGAGGCGACGACGCGGGCCCGGACGACCGACCGCAAGCCCTCGTTCAAGAGCCTGTCGGGCGACCCGATCCAGGACGTCTACACGCCCCTCGACCGACCCGGCAGCGCGTACGCGCGCGATCTGGGCATGCCGGGGGAGTATCCCTACACGCGGGGCATCCACGCCAACATGTACCGCGGGCGCATGTTCACGATGCGCCAGTTCGCCGGCTTCGGCACGGCGCGCCAGACCAACGAGCGGTTTCGCTTCCTTCTCGATCAGGGCCAGACCGGGCTCAGCGTGGCGTTCGACATGCCCACCCTCATGGGCTACGACTCGGACCACCCGCGCAGCCTGGGCGAGGTCGGACGCGAGGGCGTTGCCATCGATACGCTCGCCGACATGGAGGCGCTGTTCGAGGGCATCCCGCTCGACGCCGTGTCGACCTCGATGACGATCAACGGCCCGGCGCCGATCCTGTGGGCGATGTACCTGGTCGTGGCCGAACGCCAGGGGGTGCCCTGGAGCCGTCTGCGGGGCACGACCCAGGCGGACATCCTGAAGGAATTCATCGCCCAGAAGGAATGGATCATCCCGCCCCGCCCGAGCGTGGACGTCCTGGCCGACACCCTGGCGTTTGCCGCCCAGCACGTGCCGCAGTGGTACCCGGTCTCGATCAGTGGCTACCACATCCGCGAGGCCGGCTCGACGGCGGCCCAGGAACTGGCCTTCACGCTCGCCGACGGGTTTGCCTACCTCGACGCCGGGGTGCGCGCCGGGCTTGACGTGGACACGTTCGCGCCGCGCCTGTCCTTCTTCTTCAACGCCCACATCGACTTCTTCGAGGAGATCGCCAAGTTCCGCGCGGCGCGGCGGATCTGGGCGCGCCACCTGCGCGAGCGCTACGGGGCGAAGGACCCGCGATCGTGGATGCTGCGCTTCCACACGCAGACCGCCGGCTGCTCGCTCACCGCCCAGCAGCCGATGAACAACGTCGTGCGCACCGCGGTCGAGGCGCTGTCCGCGATCCTCGGCGGAACCCAGTCGCTGCACACGAACTCGCTCGACGAGGTGCTCGCCCTTCCCTCGCAGAGCGCGGCCAAACTCGCCCTGCGCACCCAGCAGATCCTCGCGGTCGAGACCGGCGTCACGGACACGGTCGATCCCCTGGGCGGTTCCTACTACGTGGAGGCGCTCACCGACCGGATCGAGGCCCAGGCCGAGGCGTACTTTCGCGAGATCGACGCGATGGGCGGGGTCGTGGCCGGGATCGATAATGGATACTTCCAGCGCGAGATCGCCGAGGCGGCCTTTCGCTACCAGTCGGATGTGGACGCGGGCGAGCGCCTTGTCGTCGGCGTGAACGCCTACGTCGATGCCGACGACGGCGGCGATCTGGAGATCCTGCGCGTGGATCCGGCCGTCGAGGTCGAGCAGATCCAGCGCGTGGCGCAGGTACGCGCCCAGCGCGATGAGCGCGGCGTGCGGACGGCGCTCGATGGTCTGGAGGGGGCCGCCCGGGAAGGGCGAAACGTCATGGAGCCGATCCTCGACGCGGTGCGGGCCTATGCGACGGAGGGCGAGATCGTCGCCTCTTTGCAGGCCGTGCACGGTCGCTACCGCGAGACCTCGGTGTTCTAGGCCAGGACGGAGGCTGACGATGGCAGATCCCGCGCTGCGCTACGAGATCGCGTTTCCGCGTCCCCAGACCCACCTGTACGAGGTCGCGCTCGAGATCTCGGACCTCTCCCCGGGCGAGCACCGCCTCGAGATGGCGGTGTGGACCCCGGGGTCGTATCTGGTGCGCGAGTACAGCGGCCACGTCCACGACATGCGCATGGAGGACGAGGCCGGCCGGCCGATCGCGTTCGAGCGCGCGGGTAAGAACGCGTGGCGGTTCACCGCCGGCGGACGCGCGCGCGTGCGCTACAGCGTCTACGCCAACGAGCTCACGGTCGACACCAGCCACCTGGACGACAGCCACGCGTACTGGAACGGCGCGAGCCTGTTCCTGTGCCTGGACGGCCGCCAGGAGCTGGGCGCCCAGATCGACGTGACGGCGCCTGCCGGGTGGCGCGTCGCCACGGGGATGGACTGGGCCCAGACCGGCCCGGGCCGGTTCCGCCTGACGGCGGCCGACTTCGACACGCTCCTCGATTGCCCGGTCGAAGTGGGCGCCCACCGCGCCTACGCCTTCGAGGCCCTCGGCCGCCCGCACGAGGTGGCCGTGTACGGCCACGGCAACGAGGACGCCGAGCGGCTCGTCGCGGACCTTCGCCGCCTCGTCGAGACGGCCGGCGCAATCTTCGGCGGGCTGCCCTACGAGCGCTACGTGTTCATCGTCCACCTGTGCGAACACGGCGGCGGACTCGAACACCTGAACTCCACGACCTGCGACGTGGGCCGGTTCGACTTCCGCCCCGAGTCGTCGTACCTGCAGATCCTGTGGCTGTTCTCGCACGAGTACTTCCACCTATGGAACGTCAAGCGCATCCACCCCGAGGCGCTCGGGCCGTTCGACTACGGGCGGGAGAACTACACCACCCTCCTGTGGGCGATGGAGGGGGTAACAGACTACTACGCCAACCTGGTCCTCGAGCGCGCGGGACTGTGGAGCGAGCGCAAGTACATGCAGGTCCTCGCCGGCGAGATCCGGGACTATGAGCTTCACCCCGGCCGCCTCGCCCAGAGCGCCTCGGCCTCCAGCTACGACAGCTGGGTGAAGTTCTACCGTCCGGACGAGAGCTCGCCCAACCACACGATCAGCTACTACACCAAGGGCGGCCTGCTCGGCCTGTGCCTCGACCTCGAGATCCGTGCCCGCACGGGCGGCCGGGCAAGCCTGGACGACGTCTTGCGGCGCCTGTTCGAACGCTACGGGGCGCGCGGCGTCGGGTTTCCCGAGGCGGCGTACCGGCAGACGGTCGAGGAGGTCGCGGGCAGTTCGTTCGCGGACTTCTGGGCAGCGTACGTGGACGGCGTCGAAGAGATCGACTTCGGCCGCTTCCTCGGTCGGGCCGCGCTCAACCTGGAGCGCCGGGTCCAGCGCGGCGCCGAGGACGGCGACGAGGCCAACCGGGCGGTGGACGCGCCCGAGGTGAAGGACGCCCAAGGCGCACCGCGGGCCGGTCTTGGCCTCGTGCCGACGGTGCGGGAGGGGCGCCTCCAGGCGCGCTACGTGTTACGGGGCGGCGCTGCCGAGGACGCGGGCTTGTACGCCGACGACGAGATCCTCGCCGTCGACGGCTATCGGGTCACCGACGCCGCGCAGCTCCTGGCCCGGGTCCGCGACCACCAGCCGGGCGAGACGGCGCGCATCCTGGTCAGTCGGCGCGGGGTGCTCGAGGAGCGCACAGCCACCCTCGCCACGGCGCCGCCCGACCTGTACCGGATCGCGGTCGACCCGGCCGCCAGCAACGAGGCGCGGGCCATCCACAAGGGCTGGCTGGGCACGGACCTGCCCGCTGCAGACGGTCTTGCCGCCGAGCCGGCGCCCCTGCCGCGCGGTCTGCGCGACCTGGTCTAGGCCTGGGGGGCGGGCGGCACCCGCCCGGCGCGCGCCTGGTAGAAGGCCGTCAGCAAAGCGGCGGGAAACAGGCCGACCGTCACGGCCACGAGCGCGGCAATGAGCTCGGACAGGGCGCGCACGAGGGGCCCGCCGGTGCCACCGGCGCTGGGCAGATCGCTGAGCGTGGAGAACAGCGCCGTCACGACGGCGCCGATCACGATCAGACCGATGACCGACCAGAACGCCCCGCGCACCAGGTGCACGCTTCGCGTCAGGGCGGCGATAAAGCCCGTGCCTTCGCGCATCACCACCTGCGTCGTGAGAGCCATGTAGCCGCCCACGAGAACAGCAAAGACGCCGCCCGCCATGAGGAAGGCGGGCGACGACGTCAGGATGCCCTCGCCGGCGATGACGCCGATCACGCCGGCCACGACCGCCTGGACCACGCCGGCCGACACGAGCGCGCGGCGGTGCTCCCAGACCCGGCGGTAGCCGTCCGCGGCAGACACCTCGCGCCCCGCCAGGGCCTCGCCGACCATCCAGATGATGGCCGCCGTCATGAAGTACGTGGCGACGATGTCCACGGCCGCCGCGGCGATCCAGGGCGAGTGCAGGAGGGCGCGGGCCTGGCTGGCGGTGGCCCGGGCGGTGCCGGCGGTACCCACGTTCAGGGTCGGCAGCGCGCCTTCCCAGATCGTCACCGGAAAGACGACCAGGGCCGCGGCGCTGGCGAGCGGCGTGATGTGCTGGAGGAGGGCCTGGGTCGCTTCGCCGATGACGGCGCTCAGGGACGGCGCAGGGCTGGACAACGAAAAACCTCCCGGAGGAGGCGGACTTCGCCTCGTCCGGGACAGTATAGCATCGGCGTGCCGCTCAGCCGCGCGGCTTGTAGGTCTGGCAGCAGGTGTCCGCCGACGTCAGATCCTGGTCGGGCGGGGCGAGGAACTCGCCGCTTGCGTCGAGGCGGGAGCCGGCTTCGTCGCGCGCCGGCGCGCCGGCGGTGCGGACCCAGATGCTGTCCGCGCCGCAGGCGTTGCCGACCTTCCAGAAGTAGCACGCGGACACCGAGCAGTTCACGGTCACCTGGCCCATGGTCTCACCCCCGGGCTAGTCTGAAGTTCCAGGGAGCAGACAGCGCGGAGAGCCCGCCGCCGTAGAGATGGCGGGCCTTTTGTAGCGGGGCGTGTAGACAGTACTTCTGTTGACGGATGAGGCAATGATGCTATAATACTGTTATGAAGGCCAAGCCTGTCAGTAAACAGCAGGGGTCCGCCATGCACGTCGCCGAGGTCCGTAGCCGTCACGGCGACAAGGTGTACGTGACCACCCTCCTTCGGCGTACCTACCGCGAGGACGGCAAGGTCAAGCAGCAGACCCTGGCCAATCTCAGCGCCCTCCCACCGGACGCGATCG